>Ga0208692_1000012_pt1 | contig 281253 bp, 260 predicted proteins | sample June2015DPH_20_1_3_FD_184721 | JGI IMG/M metagenome (GOLD analysis project Ga0208692, IMG submission 184721) | Peatland microbial communities from SPRUCE experiment site at the Marcell Experimental Forest, Minnesota, USA - June2015DPH_20_100... | ecosystem: Environmental > Terrestrial > Soil >... | reverse complement strand
GGCTACGGCTTAGTTCGCGGGACGGAGCCTGGTGAAAACATAGTCGCAGAAATGAGCGACGTCCCGAACCCGGACAGGGTAGCTGATTTGATCATGTCCAGATTACGCGCCAGCAAAGTTACTTAGCGTCCGTGACCTTAGGAACGCACCTCTCAAGGAGAAATACAATTCAGACTTGTTCTCACGAATATCGTCTGGCACCGTGATTTGATGGTTTTCGACTGCAATTTATCGACAACAGCTACGCCTCCGAACAGTGATGGGATTACAGCACGCACATAGATATTCGAGAAGAAATACTCTGCAGATTAGTCAAATATCTGCGCTCCAAAACGATCTGAGGCTCGATAGAACTCTTTTTTATGTGACATTAGCTGGTAACCTGTCGAGAAGTCTTGGCTAAACATTCTCTTCATGAATTTGCGTATTATCTTAGTCTGATTGGCGGTGTTCTATTGGTAGTCTTTAGCCTGCTAGGGTTATTTGGGCATGCTGTTACGATGCCTTTCCAAGTACCGCTGCGAGGAATGACTTTCGGCTTTGCGCTTCTCCCCCTTATTCTCGGAATAATTGCGATAGTGGGTGCGAAGCACGTTACTGAACTCGTATGGGCAATTGTACTGATAATTATTGGATTTATAGGCGGAGGAATCGGAGGCATCCTCGTGTTACTAGGCGGACTCCTAGGCCTCATCTCAAAGTACGTTTAGCTCACAAGAAGCTAGTATTCCTCATCGCGGATAGGAATTGTATTCAGAATAGTATCGATGCAAGAAGCAGAAGGAATGCTAAACCTACGGCGAGGCCAGTGAAGAACCCTGCCACATGGCGAAACGGATGGCCAGTGAGAACGCCAGTCAACGTCGTGCGCACACCGCTCAAGTAATCCGCCAACGGAACCAGCATACTCAGAAAAACAATCCACCAAGCATATCGACCAAGCAATCCTACAACCTGCGGACTGAACGAAACATTGGCCCCACCCATGCCGACCAGCCCGATAGCAACACCAAACACAAGACCGAATACCACTGCCATAGCGATCTTCAACACAAACAGACCCTGACGACCATCTCACTCTCTTCTCACTATTAATTGTAATACTGAGCTTAGGTTGCTTGTTCCGATGCACGTTGCAGGGCGTTGGCTACGTTCGTGCTTCCCATGGCCTTGATGTAGGGGCCTAACCTGGGTCCCTTCGGCGAACCCAATAGAATGGTGTACAACAATCTAAAGAAATCAGGTGGGTCAAGCGAATATTTTTTCGCGATATTGAATATTGAATTCTGAATGATCCTTTCATCAGTCTCAGATTTGACGACGGAGATGAGGTCCTCAATGGCCAGCCTCTGAGGGCCAGTTATCGCGATTCGTGTTTCAGGTATCTGGGTAAAGTCCTTCGCCCAATTCATGGCATAGTCTAGTCTCTGCTGGAAATCAGGTAATGGTTGGTTCTTCAAGTAGCCATATTCCCTCAACTTGGATTCGACGTATTCCCTTCTATTCTCAGGCGGTGCCACGGTAACCAAGTACACAAGTAAATTGTAGGGCACGTGTGTGCCAGAGGCGGAGGGCGGCTTCAGGAACCATGAGTACTCATACAGGCCTCTGAGTTTCGCGACCTCCTTTTCATCGTTGGGCTTAATGCCGAAATAGACCTGTTCAAGATAATCGAGTTCATTCGCATATGTTGGGATGTCTTCAACTCCGACGCTGCGTGCGCCCGTAATGCGCTTGAACATTAGCAGATTGAGCGATGTTGGAGATGCGTATTTGAACCATGTCTGAGGCGTTATCACATCGACCGCTGATTTCGATTTGGAAATTTTCTTTCCGCCTTTGTCGAGAAACAGCTCGTAGCGGACGTGGTACGGAGGAGGAGAGCCTAGGATTTCCTCGCAGACTCTGTCGTTAACCCGAACGGAATCTGTAAGCTCCTTGCCGTGTGCCTCGAAGTTTATCTTCAATGCATCCCAGCGGACGGCGAACTCGGCTTTCCATGGGACCTTTCCGTGGCCCTCTTTGAAATCTACTTCACCCTTGTAACCACATCCCTGAAGCGTCTGCCCTTTGATTTCGGACCCGCCTTCGCAGACGTAACGGACCTTGTCGGTTTTGGATTCAAACTCTAGGCTGCGGGTTGTGTAGATCCTCCCGCATGAACCACAAATGGGAAAGTATGGTAGCATCGTAGTATACTTCTCCTGACCCACTTCCTCCTTCACAATCTTGCCGACACGATCGGCTTCGAGGAGTATTTTCCGGATCTGAGTTGTGAACAAACCTTTTCTGTAATCTTCCGTCGCTGAATGGAAGACGTACTCAGCGCCGCACTTGTCCATTGCTTCCCTCAGCAACGAGTTCATGTGCAAACCGTAACTTTCATGGCAATTGTATGGGTCAGGGATTGCTGAGACCGGATGGCCTAGATACTTCTTGAGCGAATCCGGCATGCCCGAGGGAACCTTTCTTAGCCCATCCAGGTCGTCAGAGTACGCAATGAATTCCGCTTTCGCTCCGTCACTGTCGAGGGCGAGTTTGACCCCATAAGCTCGAATGACATCGCCGAGGCTACCGATGTGTGGTATTCCTGAAGCTCCTAGGCCGCTTTCCGTTCTCAAGACATCGGCTTTTCTACCAAGTTTTGTCTCGCGCTCAAGGACACGGCGGGCAACCATGTCCAGCCATGTTCCACGGCCAACAATCTCGAGGTTCGAGCGCGTCACCAATCCCATCCCATCTCTTCTTGTTAGTATACATTGATTCAGATATTCTTTATAGCAACACAATGTTACGGTACCAAAACCCAGGAAATCAAAGAGCCGTCAAGGAAGTCTGAACTATGGCCTCGAATATCAACCGCACAAAGGCGCTATGGGCGATCGGAATCGCAGCAGTCATCGGCCTACTGGACCAGTTCTACATGTTCTACATTACATCTTTCACTTTTCAGGTAAGGACACAAACCGTTGATGTGGGTGGATTTAAGCTCTTGATTCCGATTCAGTGGTTGCCGATTCTCGGAGTCTTTCTAGCGACCTTGGTCGGCTGGTTTGAGGTTTCGGACAAGATATTCCCTAGGCGAAGTGGGCCTGAAATTGACCAGCTCGGATACGCACGTTTGCTCCGTGCAATTGCCTTTTCAGTCTTGACTTTTGTCTGCGTTCTCTACATCCCCTACCTGCTTGGTTCGAATTGGTTTTGGGCCAAGGTAAGTAGGCTCGGGCATAGTATTCCTCAGCTCCGCGATATCGGCCTATCATTACTCAACACGCAAGAGCCTGTAATGACACTTGACCCGCTTTGGCAGTATTCTATATCTCAAGTTCTCGCCACCGCCGCAATGCTGCTGGTCGCTTGGGCATTTAGCAGGACCTCAAGGCGACCAAGAAAGCCCCGGTAGACGCCGAATAGACTCGAGCCTGCCAATAAGGACTAAAAGCGCCCCTTCTAGGTTTAGTCGAAAGTTAGGACGCGACGGTAAGCCGCATGGCCGATCATTGCCCGCTCTGCCGGAGGCCAAAGAAACCTCCCTCCGAATTCTGTGCCTTCCATTATACAGCTCAAACTAACCTCGAGGCCGCTTATGCGGTTTGGTGCAAGTCAATCGGCCTTAATTTGACGAAAGAAGAATACTATGCAAGGTTGGAGAAAAGGGACGAAACTGGCGCCGCCGTGAAAGCATTGATCCAGTACCTCCGCAAAAACGGAGGCGTGGCCTAAGTGCCAACAACCCTCATAGTAACTGAGAAGCCAGACGCTGCACTCCACGTGGCGGAAGCATTAGCTAGCGACCAAACACCACATAGAGTTAGCGTCGATGGCGTTCCGTTTTTCGAGGTTCAGGGGGACGGCGGGCGAATACTTGTTTGCTCAGCGCTCGGACACTTGTACGCAGTCGGCGCTAAGGGAAATGAAAAGCGTTCGCAGTATCCAGTCTGGGACTTTGCGTGGATGCCGAAACATCTAGCGGAGCGCGGCCAAGGGAGGCAGGAGAAGTGGATCCAAGCAATTTCCAAAATGTCGAAGGAAGCTGACCGTTTCATAAATGCATGCGATTTCGATATTGAAGGTTCGCTAATCGGCTATACCGTACTCAAATACGCGTGTGGCGGAGCGGACAAGAAAGCGCGCCGAATGAAATTCTCAACCCTGACCGCCAAGGAATTGCGTGACTCGTACCGCAAGATGCTACCTGAGCTTGATTTTTCCATGGCCTACGCGGGGATGTGTCGTCACGAGGTTGATTGGCTCTACGGAATCAATTTGTCCCGCGCGCTCACGCAATCTGCCCTCAAGGCCAGCAACCGATACTTAACCCTCAGCACGGGAAGAGTGCAGGGTCCGACCCTACGCTTCGTCGTTGACAGGGAACGTGAGATCGAGACCTTCGTTCCAGTTCCATACTGGGTGTTAAGAGCACGGGTGGATGTCGACGGCGATGTCATCGAAGCTGAGTACGAGTTCGAGAGGTTAGAAACCAAAGCACAAGCTGAACAAGCGGTTAGCGATTGCGCCGGGAGGAAGGGGGTCGTTGAGAAACTTGAATCCAGAACGTACCAGTTGTCGCCTCCCACTCCATTTGACCTTTCCGCGCTCCAAAGCGAAGCGTACAGGCATTTTGGCTACAGCCCCCGTGTTTCGCTTAGCATAGCGGAACGCCTTTACTTGGACCAGTTGATCTCCTACCCGCGAACCTCAAGTCAAAAGCTTCCCCCTTCGATTGGCTACGACGAAATCTTGACGGGGCTGAAGCAGATCAGTGCTTATAGTTCAGGCTCGTCAGGCCTTCTAGCTTCGGGCAGCCTTCGGCCCACCCAGGGAGAGAAAGATGACCCGGCACATCCAGCCGTTTACCCTACAGGTTCTGTTCCGCGAGGAGAACTCGACTCTCGGGGACAGAAGGTTTTCGACTTAGTTGTAAGACGATTTCTTGCCACATTCGGTACAACCGCGACAAAACAAAGCGACAAGGCCACGATGCGAGTCGGGAAACATGCCTTCTTCGTACGTGGTTCACGAATTTTGAAGAAAGGGTGGATCCCTCTCTACGGGCAATACGCCAAATTCGAAGAAATCACACTCCCTCTGCTGACCGAGGGACAGGAGGTTATAGTGGATGCTGTTTCATTGGAGGAGAAGTACACTCAGCCTCCGCCTCGCTACAACCCGAGCAGCCTTCTCAAAGCCATGGAGGAAGCAGAAATCGGAACAAAGGCAACGCGTGCTGACATAATTGAAACCCTCTACAAGCGCGGCTATGTGAAGGAGCAGCGGATAAGCGCGACTCCACTAGCATTTCGAGTCATAGAGATTCTGATGGAACATTGCCCCAAGGTTATCGACGTCACCTTCACCCGCGAACTTGAATCCAAGATGGAGCAGATCGAACATGGAAAACAAATCCGCGAAAACGTGGTCATAGAAACCGTAGCCTACCTGAAGCCAGTAATCGAAGAATTGAAGAGGAAAGAGCAGGAAGTGGGCCAAGAACTGACCGAAGTTATTGATGACATGTGGCTAGCCTCCGTCAGGTTGTTCGTGCCATGCCCACAGTGCGGATCGACCCTAAAGATCGTAAAGAACCCCAAGACGAAGAAGCGCTTTATCGGCTGCGCCGGCAAATGGACGAAGAAATGCGATTTCGGATTATCCTTGCCACAGTTCGGTGCCCTGAAGCTCTTAGAGAAACGTTGTCCCGAATGCGGTTTTCAGCTAATCCAAGTAAAGTCAAGGGGCCGGTACCCAATGATTTCCTGCCCGAAGTGCTATGTGAACAAGCTAAGGAACCTGAAACCAACTGAAACGGTTACCGTTAAGCCCAGAGTAACCAAACAATCATTCAAGAATAGACCTCCCTATACACCTCAAGCGTCTTCCTCGCCACATTATCCCACGTAAACCGCCGGCAAGTTCTCATCCCTTCCTTCGTTAATCTTCGTCGAAGCCGCGCATCTGAAGCAATGCTCTTCATAGATTCTGATAGCGCATCAGGATCCGCTGCTGGAACGAGTAACCCGTTGCGGCCGTTGCGAACGACTTCTGGAATGCCACCGACACGTGTAGCGATTACGGGTGTCTCCGAAGACATCGCCTCCAACACGGTCATGCCGAAAGCTTCAGCCAGCGACGGGAGGACCAGACATTTCGCCATGCCGAGAATTTTCCAGGCTTCTCTTTGCGGGACTCTGCCAGTAAACTTGACGCGTTCAAGAATGCCGAGTTCTTTAGCGAGATGTACTAGGGATGGATCGACTCCGCCTTCCAGTCGTTCCCCCACGAGCAGCAACGTGTATCTTCGGTGGTTGCCTGCGAATTTCGCAAAAGCCTCTAGAAGGTAACGTAACCCTTTGTGGGCGGTCTGGCGACCGATATACAAGAAAATGTTTCGGCGTTCACGCGAGGGCCGGGATTCATCCACGTTCACTCCGTTGTGTATGACCCGCACCTTGCCCGGGTCAACATTGTATCTCGAAACAAGTTCATGTTTGACGCTGTTTGAGACTGCAATTACCGCTTTCGAGCTTAATGCGAGGTTTTTTTCGGCATTCATTAACCTGCGGTTCATGCCTGCGAATTGTAGATCAAATAATGAAATTGGCTGCTGATGTTGTAGTGTGTCAGAATATTCGGCCCAAACCACATGGAAGGTTGAAACAATTTGTTCCGTCCCTTTGGGCAGAAAAGCATGTGGGACGTGCACGTGGACTAATTCGTGGTCGTTCATTCGAACGAGTCTTAAGCCCGAGAGATATTGAGCGAGAAGTAGAGGGAAGCTCCGCGCGTGAATTCGCGCGAGGTTGTTGATTTCGAATTGTTCAATAGGCCTCCCATAGGTGGCGGTTACCAGCCGAAGGTTGACATTGGGACTCAACCTTCTGCATAGATTTTGGACGTGCGTACCCACGCCCCCCCAGCAGGGAGGATATTCAGATGAGAACATACTGACGCTCAACCTTCGCCCAAGACCTGATGAGTTTCTCTCTGACTCCACAATTCTCACCGGTTCAATCATCTGGAAAGGCTTATACCAGCTGGAGTTACGCTACGATTCGTTTCGTCACTTGGAAGTCGGCTCTTATGAATTGGTTTCCCGCGAACCTGACCAACCTACAGCAGCTAGTGCTGTTCTTGGTTGCAATGGTCACGGGCCTAATTTCGATTTATGCCTTTAACATCTGGGTTCTGACCATTCTATCGATAAGGGGAAGGAGCAAGGTTGCCGATCCCCCGGCTCTGAATTCATTTCCAAGAGTTTCGGTTCACCTCCCACTCTTTAACGAGGAACGAGTCGCAAAGCGACTCCTCGACGCTTGCACAAATCTCGATTATCCGCGCGATAAGCTCGAAATTATTGTTGTTGACGACTCGTCAGATGGGACAACGAAGATAGCTCGAGAGTTTGAGGCCAAGTTTCCAGGCCTAGTGAAGGTAATCCACCGAGACGACCGTACCGGGTTCAAGGCTGGTGCCCTTCAACTGGCGATGGAGAAAAGTGACGGGGAATTTATCGCCCTCTTTGATGCTGACTATATTCCGCCACGAAACTTTCTGCAAAAGATGATTCCCTACCTATACGTGGACGACAAAGTCGCGTTTGTCCAGTCTAGGTGGAGTTACCTCGACGGCCAATTCTCCTGGATTGCTAAAGCTATCTCTCTCGCCATCGATGTTTACGCGTTCGTAGATCAGCGGGCTCGGTATGTCGGCAACCTACTTGCCCATTTCAGCGGTACGTGCGGAATTTTCAGAAGGCGAGCGATTGAGAACGCTGGTGGGTGGAGTGCAGACACGCTTGCGGAGGACCTCGACCTTTCAATTAGACTTCATCTGAAAGGTTGGCGCTACATTTACGTCCCAACAGTCGTTTGCCCAGGCGAGATTCCACCGAGCTTTGACAATCTGAGGCATCAACAGTTCCGCTGGGCGAAAGGTTTCTCCGAGTGCTTGCGGAAATACGGCGGCGCAATTGTGCGCAGCAAGCGGTTGAACTTCTTTCAGAAAATGGAGGCCCTCTTACATCTGGGAACCTACTTCATGTGCCCATTGACGATAATTGGCGTTGTTGTCGCCCTATTGTACTACTCCATTTTTCCACCATCGTTCTGGCTGATGGGTTTCTGGAGAAATCAAGTCGCTCTATTGACCTTCTTCCTCTCGCTCGTAATCTATAGCGCGCCGCTAATTGCGTCAGGTGTGACGCTGTCAGAGTTTTCGCAACTTGGGATAACAAAAGCCAGAAGGATACTTCACTTAGGCTACTTAGGTGCACTTGTCTACGGCTTGCTCCTCAGCAACACGAGAGCCGTCATAGAAGGTTTGTTTTCGAGAACCTCGTACTTCTATCGCACACCAAAACTCGGCTCAATTCCCAGTGCATCAGAAAGTTAGGCTACGGCTTTGCTTCCGTTTCCGAGGGCGGGGCCGCGAATGGTTTATGCAACATATCAAGTATCCTGTCGCTCTTGAGCGCATTCCTTCTGTCAATTAACAGAAGCAACGAGAGCGTCAGGAATACTAGGTAAACTACCATTGATGCGTTAAGCATGGCGTTTGGGATGTTCGGATACCATCCGACAACATTAACTGAAAAGATGAGCGCCCAAGCGAAGAGAGCGAACATTAGCGGAAAGCTGAAGATGCCAAGCCAGTACGCCCACTTGGATAGGAAGTACAAGGCGGCCGCGATGACTATTGAAATGCCGCCCAAAACCAATAGATGATAAGCTGCTCTATCGAACAACGCCCAGAAAGCCAACATATAGGCTCCGCCAACAACGTAGAAGACGAGAGGTACCCAGATGCCTGCTGTCCGTTCAGTGAACGTTTCTGTCAATCTCTGCGCCCCACAACTTTTGGGAGTCCTTATTACGCCTAAACATGTGCCATAAAGATGCTTGTTTTTTCTAAGCTTTACTCGCTCACTAAGCTTTGCATCTGAAGTTTAGGATGGTTTGGTATGCGTAGAGAATCTTACAGGTGCGGCGCTTGCGGGCTCAAACGTGAATTCAGTGCCATAAAAGACCGATTGACGCCTCATTTCACTCTCCCCCAACAGGCGTCGGTCACTTCCACTCTGGTGTTCCGATTCTGAAAGCGAGGGCTCCATATCTTTGTAGCATATTGTCAATGTACGGGGAATCTAGCCTGGCGATCCTCTTCCACTTTAAGAGTTCATCACGTCCAACACTAGCCACCTTGTTGAGGTCGAAACATACTGCGAATGGCTCTTTGGCATTATCTTCGATCAAATTGCGAGTGACATGGAAACGCACTGGAGGCGGACTCTCACTGTTGGGATCGAGATACCTAGCCTTAAGGTAGCTGACGATATGATCGGGTACAGCGGAGCCTTTTGCATTACTAGAGCCCGTCGCCAAAGCCTTCTCAAGTTTCTCCTTCAAGTGATAATCTCTAATGTACGGTGGATATTTCGGATCTTGAAACAACCTCTCGTCTAGTGGAAACCCAAGGCACAGAAGGATCGAGTCCGCTTTGTTTTGGGCAAAATCACAGACGGGAGTGAGCACAATGCCATAATTATCAAATGATTTTTCATCTGCCTTCTTGCAAATGTCTCCAGTCCATGCAGGTTCTCCAGCTCTTGGGGAGAGGAACTGTATCCGATTGTACATCTGATTCCGATTTGGAGATGTCGGCCATGGTTGCGAGTTTAGAGACTTGACCAGATCGTCTAGTTTCTCTAGATAGGCTCCTTCTTCAACTCTCCTTGATGCGAGGCGCGTGAGAATGCCGATAAGTTCGCGGGTCACTGACGCTGACACTGATCCCGTGCCAAGAGACTCATGGATAGACTTGACAAGCGCCACGATACAACAGTCAACGTCGATGGCAACAAGATCTCTCAGAGCCAAATCTCTCGCGTTGTCAATTACCCCCTCCCAATGGAGAAGCAGATCGAAAGCTTTTCTTGAGCCGACTTCCTCTATCACGAGCTTAGCAAGACGACCAGGCGTCTCCACTTCCTCTTTGGTCATTCCTTTACTTGATACTATTCCGTGGATTGGCGATCCAAAGAAATTCTTATACTGTTTTTCCAGATTCTTAGGATCACCTGTCTGAAAGTCAACAGAAACTATTACCACAAGGAATGGCCCAGGAATCTGATTCAAAGCTTTTGCAGGGAGAGCGTAGAAAGCGTCCCCCGCATCTCGTCCGCCAGAACCCTCTGCCAAGTCCAAGTCCAAGATAACGACTCGCACATTCCTTATCGAGGCTGGCAACGGTGCTTGTCCATTCCAGTATTGTACCGCGATACCTCTCTCTGCGAGTGCTAGAGCGATTGGCCCCACCTCGCTAAACTTGTCGTCAACAATTAGAACCCTTCCAAGATAGGGGGATTCAACTTTCACGTCTTCCACATGTTTCATAGTCATGCACTCGGCTTCGGAAATATCACAGCAATGTTAGCCCCGGCCAAAAGACCCGGGATTTCTCCTCGTGAAAGGATTTTCAGCTTGGCACCGAATCGTCGTGCCACTCTATCTGCAATGTAGAGTCCCAGACCCATGCCTGTCGGCTTTCTAGTCATGAATGGGAGTGTCACTGTCTCAATATCATCTTGAAATCCAGACCCACTATCGCTAACGACTAGAATGGAGCCGCTGTCGTATGCATCTATGATGACTTTGATCCTTCGCTCTTCCGGTTTTTTGGCCATTAGCCAGTAGATGCTGTTGTCGAAAAAGTTGAGCATTATGATAGTAATTAGCCGCTCGGAGCCAGTAGCAACAACAGTTTTCCGAATTTCCATGTCACAGAGAATGTTGTTTCGTTCGAATCGGTACCGCATTAGCTCTATTGCATCTTTCGCGACTTGATGAAGATTAACTGGTTCTCCTTCTGGGTCGCGTTGCATCAGGCGGCCAATGCCGCCCACGGTCGAATCCGCTTGCCTCAGAAGAGTTACAGTTTGGGCGAGGCGTTCACCCTGGTCGGGAATCAGACTTTGAGATTCTCTTATTTTCCTGAGGACTCTCAACGCTTCGTGGATCTCCCGTCTGACCTCATGCGTAGGCATCATGTACGTGAGGCCAATTGTCGCAGCGACGAGCAGCGGATCTTCCTGTTCGGCCATCATAGAATCCAGCGAATGTCTAAGTTCAGAAAGGAGATTCTTGAAATCATGTCTAAGTTCAGCTCTTAACCTAGGCTCGGATTCGATCATCCTTGACATGACAGCGAGTGTTTTTGTGTAGATGCTCTTTGTTTTCTGAGCCCCAGCGGTTCTGCCAGTCTTTTGTTTGAGTTTGCGTCTGTCCTGATAACGCTCGGCTTCAAACTGGACCAAAGCCGTCTTTACGACGGCGCGGAAGTCCCTGAAAGCATCATTATCAATTAGGCCTTCTCGATCCGTTTTGTCAATTAACTTCGGATTCGTTTGAGAGGAAATCTCGATGACTCCTATTACCTGATTTCGGCTAAGGTTCATCTCGAATTGTCTTATCCTTCCCATGTCCATGCTTAGCCAGTCATTGTCCTCTCCGCCATAGGGGAGAACGCGGAACCCGTCACGGAACAACTTCACGCCAGTATTTGGTTTGATGGATTCATCGTAAATTGCGGTGTCGCCGAATACGTCTCGCAAGTCACGACGATCTAGATCCCATGCATAGAACCTAAGTTTGAACGAGCCACAGGTCGGTTTCCGAGTTTTGAAATATTCAGGGTCAGGCAGAGCGACTTGTGTCACATGTCGCGCAATCTCGATGAGATCAGGTCTGCTGAATTTGTACTGGTAATTTATCTTTCCGTTGCTACTTATCTCTCCGACAAATGAATATGTGGAGAAGCTAACGAGATCCTTTAGGTTTTCTTCTCGGAAGTCAGAATCCAGTTTGTCGTGAACCTGAACTTCGATATTAAAACCAGTTAGGCCAGCAAACGGAGACTTCATCGCCCACAGGCTGAGTCGAATCCGCATAATCATGCTCTGAGTCCATTGTCTCTGTAACTTGTTTATCGTAATTTGCGTACCATTTGGAAACGCCTCCCCCTCTTCCTCTGCTTTCGCGTTAGATGGCCGGTCGACGAAAACTTCAGGGGCTCTTTGCTCCCATAAGACAGGTATGTCGTTAAGGAGTCCTCCCGTTTCGAATTTCGTCCAATCGAGTACGACTTTTGTTTCCAGGTTCTCGTTTGTGCGTCGTGTGACCAGTTCAGTTAATTCACCGAGTTTGTTGATGGCGAGGCGCCCGAGACCTTTCTCGCCCAGATAGGGGCGCTTTCCGCTTTCAGATTTTCGTCTCTTTTCACCAGGCGTTCTAGTTTTCGAAAGAGTGCCAAGCTCAAGCCAAGACGAGAGCACCGTTTCGCGCGTCATCCCGTGCCCATTGTCTTTTATCTGAATGTAGCCGTCAGGCTCAGACACGTTAAACAGAGTCACTATGACACTCTTTGCGTCAGCATCCCAAGAGTTCTTGACGAGCTCAGAAATTGCGGCGATTTCGTCGGTGATTAATTGCTCTCCAAGTAAACGCATAACTCGAGCGCGAACAGCTATTCGGGCGTGCCCTTTGGCGGCCTGCATGGGCTGTTTAGTCCAGCCTCCGATTTGTTGCCCATTTGATAAATTAATGGGTGGACTCACTTGATTTTCAGTACAATAAAACGTCTTCGCAGCCTAAAACTCTAAGCCGGTTAATTACGAGACGACAGGCAGAAGCTGACAAATCCGAACCAATCCATCTACGCGCGAGTTTGAAGCTCACAGCACCTCCCGGAGCTGATCCTGCAAACGGTTCATACACAATCTGACCTCGCTTTGTTGATGTTCGTATGATGCGGTCAAGCAATTGCTCTGGCTTCTGTGTAGGATAGCCAACGTCTAGCGCCGATTTTGATACAGGTTGAATGTCGCTCCAGATATCCTGCAATGGCTTTCCGTTCATTTCGTCAAGATATCTCTTCAGCTTTGGAACGCGCCCTTTCACATGGTGGATTCTTCCCGTCGTTCGGAGCTCTTGCATTCTCTGCCTGCTATATCGCCAATACTTCTCTGAGCCGAGGAATTTGTATTTTGGATTACCATTTGAGGCTCCACCTGGCCCGGATAGATCACCTAGCGCGTATCTGCGACGGGTTTCTTTTTCAACAAATCGGTACGCGTGCTCGACATATGCCTTCTCGTAAGGCGCATATTGCTGGTTCCAAACATAGTTAGAGGACTTCGAGTATACTAGGATCGTGTCGTGGACACGTCCGAAATGTCGACCGCCTTGACGTGCATCACTGTGGCAGCTCTGCCGCTTCCAAATTATCTCATTTAGAAAATGTCTGTATCCAAAGATTTGATCAGCCAACATCTTAATGTAGTGACTCGCGTGCCAGTCGGAATGAATGAACAACATCCCGCTGTCCTTCAAAACACGGTGAAAACTCCTGAGCCGCGGATTAATCCAGGCCAGATAGTCATCAAGCCCGTTCCATCTATCCTCAAAGGCGAATTGCCTTTTCTTGTATCTTCTTCCTGAGAAAAAGGGTGCGTCGGCATAGACTAAACCGACACTGCCCTCCGGTAGTCTTTTCGCGGTTTCCAAACAATCTTCGTTGAAAAGAGAAAAATCAGGTAGTTGGCGTTTTACCCGTGGACTCTCGACACTTTCCATTATCCTCATGCACGATTCCTCACTTAGCGTATCTTATACATGGCTATTCTAGTCCCCACCAATCAATTTCAGGGAGAACGCACGCAAAATTTTGTTCTGGACGCGTAAACGCTAGATGAGCGGAAGTAAATAGCAAACTGCTCGGGCATTTCTGTCCAGGTGACGTTTCAAAGTCCTCCCCTTAGGCCGTCATGAGTATTCAGACAAAAAATGGCCCTGAAGCACCAGTTTCCGAACAGAGCCGGTAATACTTAGCGATTTATCTAAGTATATGCCATAAAGCTTTGCCAGTCCAAAGCGGTGCAAAATTTCTTGGAAAATCTAACCTTTCACACCTCAAAGATTGATAATTTCTCAGGTTTCTCAAAACCATTAGACGAAGCGCGCTACGTGGTGGTAGGCGTTCCATACGATCACACAAGTACGTATCGAGCGGGGTCGCGTTTCGCCCCACGAACAATTCGCGATGCATCATTGAACATTGAAACCTACAGCCTCCGAACAGGAGTCGATATCGAAAACGTTCCAATACACGATGCAGGAGACCTGCATATAGTCGATAATGTTTCTGAAACACTCGACCGGCTCAGTGGGGTTACAAAGGACATTCTAACCCTAGGCAAGATGCCAGTCATCATCGGCGGGGAACACACAATCACTCAAGCCCCAGTCCGTAGCCTTCCGCACCCTGTTGGGGTTGTTAGTTTTGATGCCCACGGCGACCTGAGGGATGAATATGGTGGCGGAAAATTATCCCACGCCACAGTCTTGAGGCGCATTACCGAGATTGTTGGGACAGATGGCGTTTTCGTGTGCGGTCTGCGAGCCCTATGCAAAGAAGAGGTAGATTTTATTGAACTGGAGAAAGTCCAGACGATGACGCCTTGGGAAATTAGGGAGAAAGGCTTAGCCAAAGCGACAGAACGCATCAAAGCCTTTACTCAAAAGTTCAAACACACATACCTTACTATCGATACTGATGTCTTAGACCCAGCCTTCGCACCCGGCGTCGCAAACCCTGAATTCGATGGCTTAACGCCCCAGGAACTCCTAACACTAGCCACAGCTGTGGTTGACGAAAAAATGGTCGGCTTCGACCTCGTGGAGGTATGTCCAAACTATGATACCGGCGTCACTTCCGTAGCTGCCGCACGCCTTATCTTCGAAGTCATCGCCAAAGCAGAGAAATCAAGAAAGCACTAGTCAATTCTTTGCAATTTCGCTATGAAGTACCCGTTACATTCGTGTATGTGCGGGTAGAACCTCTGGCACAGATCAAAGCCCCTCAATCCAATGGAACCCAAGAACGGCATCTGCCGCACTACTTTGAAGTCTGGATTTTTCCTTAGAAATTCTTCGATTACAAATTCATTCTCTTCTGGCAAGATGCTGCAAGTACAATAAACGAGGGTTCCGCTAGGATTAACATAATCCGATGCGTTTTGAAGGATGGAGTATTGCCTCAATCCGTACTCCCTTACGCGCGTCGGGGTGAGCTTCCATTTTCCGGCGGGGCTCCTTGCAAACACTCCGCTGTTTGAGCATGGTGGGTCAACGATGACAACATCCGCGCTAGTCTTCAAGGGAAGCCTTCTCGCGTCAGCGCGGATGGGTCTGGCAATCTCGCATCCGCACCGCTCCATTTCCTTCTTCCAATACGCGAGTCTGCGGCCTGAAACGTCGACCGAATAGATTTGGCCTCTATTCTGCATCTGGGCAGCTGCGTGGGTGGTTTTGTTCCCAGGTGCAGCGCATAAGTCTATGACGATTTGCCCAGGCTTTGGGGAAGCGACGAGGCCGGCCGTAATGCTCGCCAAATCTTGCACAACTACTCCACCTGATTTAATGAGTCTGGACGGCTGGCCCTTCATTCCCAAACGGAAGACGCCATCGACGCCTTCGACCTTCAACCCTCCTAACTCTGCCGTAATTTCCGCTGCTTGGCTAACGGGCTTCAGCGAGTTCAGTCGCACGTAAGCAGGCATGGTGTGCAAATCCCGGCGCAGAATTCGGAGAGCAAAACTTCTTCCGAAAACATTCACAAGCCGTTCTACGAACCAAACAGGATGGCAGGTTTCCAGGGAAAGTCTTTCGAATTCAGGTAAGGCATCTTTGGTAACCCTTCTTCCCGCAACGATTAGGGCGATTTGTTTCTCATAGACGCGGAGTTCCCTCCAACCCAAAATTTGCCGGGCCAATTCCACTTGGCGTTCCAGGTCGCTTTGGCGCGTCCCATCAACATACTTGAGGTATGCGATAATTCTCAGGAAGCTCCCTATGCCGTGCGGAGTCCTGTCGATCTCATCCTTGGAGACTACTTGTGAAATCAAATAGTCAAGTCGGTTTTGGAATCGCGTTGTCTCCATGATGAGCCGGTACGCTTGGCGAAGTTCATTCGTTTCCTTAACCTCCATCTGGTCAGCGGCCTTGAAGAGGGCGGTTCTCTCTCCGATGCCTGTGTAAGCCATCCAGCTCAGGGCTTCAATGGATACTGCGAGAGAATTCTTCATCAAGGTCATACAACCCCTTTATCGCTAGTTCAACAGGCAATTATTTAGAGCGAGCGTCGCCATTTCGTTAAGATAGTGTCCGCTCAATATGTTGTATAGTGCGCCGTCGAAGATGTTGAAGTTTTGTTCAAACAACCCTGCCAGCAGACCCGACAAGAAAACTCGTCCACATCACAGGAAAGTACGGAACACACACGATCAGATTCGATAGCGCAAACGGCGGTTGGATCAGAGCTGATTTTGGTCTACGAGGTGTGCGACGGAAAATCTGACGGAAAATGTAAGAGTATATAAAGGGAACGCGCTTGCCCAGTTTCGGGACTAGACCCTAGATGTCTCCCTATCTGAAATATGCGTTCAAACCGGGTTTTGCGACTAATCTTCAGCTCATAACTTCTGATAATGAGGCTGATGAAATAGAGGCCTAGCCTATGTCGAAAACACTTGAAAGCTACTTTACGGAAAAGCGCGAGGAGACCAAGCCGGCCCCGAGGCCTCTGGTCAAGCGGCAGAGCCTAGTCTTCTCGCCAGCAACGCCAGCGTCAATTCCACCATCATACTTGGTATCCATAGGCTATGACGGGGATCTCAAGAAATGTTTTCTCCGTCTTTACGAACCAAAGTCGCATAAAATCTATTTTTGGTTTGACGATTCGGGTCACAAACCTTACTGTTACAGCAAGCAGTCGGTCGGAGAACTTCAGAGAGTGGAAGCAGTAGCGAGGAACCCTGGGTTCGACCATTTCGACGAGGAAACGAAGTTTGACGCGCTCAGAAGTGAGTATGTTAAAGTAACAAAAATCGTTGCCAAAGACCCACTGACAATCGGTGGAAAACCTACCGGTTCAATGCGCGACGCCATAACCGCTTGGGAAGCTGACATAAAGTATGTCGAGAATTTCATCTATGACCGCGAGCTCGAACCTGGCATGATGTACGAGTATAAAGACAAACAGTTGGTCGCGCTGAAATACCAACTGCCAGAACAAGCAGCCATGGAAATTGACAGCCTGTTCCGGGATGACTCTCAAGAGTACAGGGGCCTAGCAAGAGAATGGATGCGGCTGCTTGAGTGCCCCGTACCAGAATACAGGAGGGCGGCCGTTGACATCGAGGTTTTTCAGGCCGTTGAGTCACGTATTCCCGATCCAGAATTATCGGAACAACCAGTAATCTGTGCAAGCCTAGTGGGATCCGACGGCGCCAAACGCGTACTCCTCTTACGACGAGAAGGGACTCCTGAGGGTCAGGCTTCATTACCAACCGGCGTTGAATCGGAATTCTATGACACAGAGGAAGAATTGTTAATCTCTCTCTTCCAAGCTTTTCTGGATTATCCGATAGTGGTCACATTCAACGGCGACGATTTTGACCTGAAATACCTCTACCACCGCGCGCAAAGGTTGGGTTTCAGAAATGAAGAAATACCAATCGAGTTAGGCCGTGACGTCGCATTTCTCAAGTATGGTGTCCATATAGACCTCTACAAGTTCTTCTTTAACAGGTCTATCCAAGTTTATGCGTTCGGCCAGAAGTACCGAGAGAACACGCTGGACGCTGTCGGCGCAGCGCTAATCGGAACTCCAAAGGTGGAAATAGAATCAGTTTCGAAAGCATCCTACAAGGAATTGGCCGCCTACTGCTATCGTGACTCCGAAATTGTCCTTAACCTAACTTCATTCAACGAAGAGTTGGTCATGAAGTTGATGACGGCGATATCACGAATTAGCTACATGACGCTGGACGATGTCTCAAGGCAGGGGGTTTCGGGTTGGATTCGAAGCATACTGTTCTGTCACCACCGCAAACGCGGATACTTGATTCCTAGGAGAGACGAGATTCTAGAGGTTAAAGGCCAAACGGCTACGGAAGCTGTGATTAAGGGCAAGAAGTACAAGGGCGCTTTAGTTGTTGAACCTAAACCAGGCGTCCATTTCAACGTCGCCGTCCTCGACTTCGCATCACTGTACCCTTCTATCATCAAGGTCTGGAACCTCGGCTACGAGACCGTTCGTTGCCCACACGGGGACGAGGCTTGCAGGAAAAACCTGATCCCAGGAACGCCCCACTGGGTCTGCAAGAAGAAGCGAGGACTTGAAAGCCTACTGATTGGGTCGCTTAGGGACCTTCGAGTTGGCAGGTACAAGCTCAAGTCCAAAGACCAGTCTTTACCACCGGACTTGAAGAGTTGGTACAAAGTCGTATCCGATGCGCTGAAAGTGATACTAAATGCGTCCTACGGTGTCTTCGGTGCGGATAATTTTGCATTGTATTGTCCGCCTGTCGCCGAGGCCACTGCCGCAATAGGCAGGCACGTTATAACTCAAGCATTGCAGAAAGCGCAGGAACTTAATTTAGAAGTCTACTATGGCGACACGGATTCCATATTTCTTCAAGGTCAGGATAAAGTCTCGCTTAACAAGCTTATAGAATGGTCTACCGGCCAGCTCAGGATGGAGTTGGAAATTGACAAGATCTATCGTTACCTTGCGCTTAGTTCAAGGAAGAAGAACTACTTCGGCGTTCTGCCCGATGGAAGCGTAGACATCAAAGGATTGACAGGGAAAAAGCGGCATATTCCAGAGTTCTTGCACAGCGCCTTTTACGAAATGGTTTCGGCCCTGGCCGAAGTCAAATCGCCGGAAGACATCGACCTTGCGAAAGCGAAGACAATTGAAATCGTGAAACGCAGTTATGTGAGACTGCGGAACAGGGAATACACGCTCCACGAACTCGCCTTTTCAATGATGATGAGCAGAACCCCGGAACATTACACAAAAACGACCCCGCAGCACGTGAAAGCGGCTAAGCAATTACAACAAGCCGGCGCAGAAATGAAACCAGGCGATATCATATCTTTCGTAAAGGTACGAGGCGAGCCCGGAGTTAAGCCCGTGCAGCTTGCTAGGCTGGAAGAGGTAGACACTGAGAAATACATCGAATACATCCGGGGCACATTTGAACAGGTACTTGACGCTTTAGGAGTGGAATTCGAAGATTTGGCAGGCGTAAAGAAACTGGAATCCTTCTTCAACGGGTGAGTAAATTGATTCAGATAATCGGGCTAAGAAAGATTCCGCTCACCAGACGCGGGGACAATATAGCCGATCAGATCGTTAATGCAGCCAGAGAGGAAGGCGCTCAAATCTCAGATCACGACATCTTGGTAATCGCGCAGAAAATTGTCTCCAAAGCGGAGGGAGGCGTTGTAGATTTGAAAACGATCAAGCCTACGGGAAAGGCAGAAGAAATTTCCAAGGCCTGCGGCAAGGATCCCAGACACGTGGAAACAATTCTGAGAGAAAGCGCGAAAATCGTGCGGCAGAAGGGCCCACATATTATCGTGCAAACGCGCCATGGTTTCGTCTGTGCGAACGCTGGTGTCGACAGGTCGAATGTTGAAAATCCTGATTCAGTGGTTGTACTTCCAGTCGACCCCGACAAATCAGCGCGCGAAATAAGGGAGCGAATCAGAGAACTCACAGGCCGAGACGTGGCTGTAATTATCTCCGACACATTCGGGCGCGCCTGGCGAAATGGGCAAGTAAACGTAGCGATAGGCGTGGATGGATTACGGCCTATAATTGATTACCGTGGATCCAAAGACATGTTCGGCTACGTTCTTAATGTAACCCAAGTGGCCGTGGCGGATGAACTGGCTTCGGCCGCCGAATTGGTGATGAAGAAACGAGATGGCGTCCCGGTCGCAATCATAAAGGGCGTCGATTACGCACGCGGCAAGGGCTCAGTTCGTGACCTCATACGGCCCGAGGAAGAGGACCTGTTTCGCTAATTCACTCCATCCAATATGCTTTGAGAGGGACCCTTCGCAAGCTTAATTATTCCTAGACCTTTGTCTAGCTGAAACGGTGTCCTGCATGGAGTCAGTTAAGCCGCCCGTGCCTGTTCAAGTTGCTGACATGCAGGCTTTCTCGCGGCTCGCACTAGGGTTAACGGAAGGTTCGCAAATCCTCTGGTACTTCAAACACAAAGGAAAACATGTCTTAGGACTGTTCACAGCATACATGTACTGGGAAGGCGACCTCCCAATGTTGGCCTACGCCTATTCGGATACCCCGCCGAAGGCGTTCTTGGCCTACAGAAGTGACTCAGTGAAAGGTGAAGAGTGGATGTTCACCGACGATGTAGATGATACTCGTTTCAGGTACGCTTCCTTCGTTAATTTGAAGACTGTTCCAGAAGCCTTCGCGCAGAGCCTGGACGGCAAATCACCCGAATTGACTCCGCCAATGCTCGCCGAAGTCGACGACATCAAGTCAATCGCAAGAATCCTGCTCCCCCTATCGCTCCGGGAGGGAACACTATTTCCGCTGTGGCACTTCATGCGGGGAAAGAAGCATATTATCGGTACATGTATTCCCTTCGAACATTACTACGAAGCAGACGCCCTGCCCGTCTTCTTTTACGTCTCCCAAGATGAAGCACCTGAAAAAAGTTTCATAAAGTACATCGCGGTCAAACCAAACGGCGAGAAAGTTGAATACTCAAACAACACAAGCGACGCCAAATACTTCTACGCAAAACTCGTCGACGTGAAGGACATGCCGATTTTTCCCAAGTGACTGCGAGTTTCATGGATTTTATTAGCCCCTCCGCTCACTTTCCATGGAGGTAGCTGGGTGTCTTTTAACGAGAAGATACGGAAAACTGCTGAAGCGAACAGGAGCAGAACAGTTCTCGCATTAGATTTGGAAGAACGCGACCCAAAGCAGCTAGCGATGAAAAGTGAGAAGCTTCTTCAGAAGGTCGGCAAGCACATCTGCGCTGTGAAGATTAACCGTCAACTGGCAATGTCATTAGGCATGCGGGGTGGGATTGACAGGGTCGTCGATTTAGCACATGACCTCGCTCTGCCTGCCATAATGGATGCGAAGCTAAACGACGTCGGCCACACGAACGAATTCATGGCGCGGTCATTCTTCGACATAGGTTTCGACGCTATCATAGCGAGCCCCGTTGCTGGATGGGAAAACGGGTTAGACACAGTGTTCGCTCAGGCTAATTCACGCGGAAGGGCAGTTATACTTCTAGTCTACATGAGTAATCCAGGCGCCGAGGCCTTCTACTCAATGCTTGTGGTGCAGGGGCGAGAAGCACCAAAGCCGGTTTTCGAACTTCTGGCAGGGATGGCGATCCAATGGAAGGCACAAGGCGTTGTAGTCGGAGCTACCAAGCCTGACATAATTTCGCGAGTCCGTGAACTGGTTGGGCCAGGAATGGGGATTTACAGCCCGGGCGTCGGTGCCCAGGGAGGCGATCCTAGAAAGGCGTTGGATGCCGGTTCAACTTACCTTATAGTAGGACGAGCGATTTACGGGGCTCCGGAACCTGAAAAGGCGGCTATGGAGTTCCAAGGCTTAGTCTCGTAATCCATCCTAGCTTGTCGCCTATATGCTTCAGCGCCGTGCCACAGCGAACCAAATGCCAAATCTGTGCATGAGGCCGGTATGGATTTCAAGCCCCTTCTCTAACCACCGTCTTACTTGGAATGTGTCAACTCCAAGACCAAGACTTTTATTTACCTACAATTGTAGCCGACTACTAGTGTTTTCTCATGGGTGGGGCAAAAAAGAAGAACCTAGCGCAGATGGAGAAACAACAGGTTCAGCAGGACTCCGGCAAGAAACCTGAACCAGCAAAGAAATCAAAAGGAAAGACAGGGGCAGAGAAGAAGACCGCAGGAATAAATCTTCCAAATTTCGACGACCCTAAATTCACCGGTGAACTTTCAAAGATGACAGCCCTCACTCCCTACGCAATTGCCACGCAGTTCAACGTAAGACTTAGCGTTGCGAGGGACATCCTCGAGGAACTGGAGAGGCGCCGCCTAGTCAAATCGGTTGGCGGCAACGCGAGGATCAAAATCTACAAGCTAGCAGCAGCCTAGACTTTCTCAACGCGTACTTTTGTACCACTCTTCAGCTTCGCAAATAACTCCAAGTTACTAGTTATCTTTCCAACTAAATTGACGGGGCTGTAAGGCTGTGTTGCGCCGTAGAAGACGCACAAAGCTGAACCCATAGGCCAGTATGCAATAGTCCCAACGTCAACCTTGCTCTTTGCCTTCTCAACGCCTAGCCTCACAGGGGTTTCGAAATAGATTTCTTCCTTCCATCTTGCCGCGCGTCCTTCAAAAGGTAAAGCCTTCGCCAAATTATCAACAGTCATTGGACTCTGAAAACGAATTAATTCACCTTCGGCTTCCCCGAAACCTTCTGCAACCAATCTAACCTTGTAACGGCTTACGTCGCTTTCCTGCGGTTTAGCAGTCAGTTCAGTAGGCGGTAACGAACTGGTCGACATGAATTTTTTCCTCTACGAAATCACTGGTCGTCGGAGAATCGCATTTGGGCTTGCCTTCTTAAAAATTGGACGTGCCACAGCCCCGTTATGCCAAAAGACCTCGAAATGTATAGTTTTCTGACAAAAAGGATAACTACCACCATTTTCTAGCCGCCCGAGAGGCATCGTGACTTGAGCGGTCGTATTCGAACAATAATAATGGGCGCCGCTGGAAGAGACTTCCACAATTTCAACGTGTATTTCAGGAACAACCCAGACTACGAAGTTGTCGCCTTTACTGCCACACAGATTCCGGGAATCGAGGGACGCACATACCCAACCGATCTTTCTGGGAAAATGTATCCGAACGGCATCCCAATTTTCCCGGAAGATGATCTGTCCAAGCTCATTAAAGAGAAGAACATCGACTTGGTCGTATTGGCTTACAGTGACCTCTCGTACGACGAAGTTATGCACAAAGCCTCCCAAGTCCTTGCATGCGGTGCAGATTTCAGGTTAATGGGACCCAAAACGACGATGCTCAAGTCAAGGTTGCCAGTGATCTCTGTCTGCGCGGTAAGAACCGGCGCTGGCAAGAGTACGGTCTCGCGCTCTGTTTCCAAATCCCTAAAGAAAATCGCGGGCAGAGTTGTCGTCATTCGACATCCAATGCCATACGGAACTCTCTCGAAGGAGGTTTGCGAACGTTTCGCGACATACGACGACATGAAACGCTATGAGTGCACTATTGAAGAGCGTGAGGAATACGAACCTCACATCGACATTGGCAACGTTGTATATGCAGGCGTTGACTACGAGAAGATTTTGCGTGAGGCTGAGAAGGAGGCAGATGTGATACTATGGGACGGCGGAAACAACGACCTGCCTTTCTACTATCCGGACCTTCAGATCGTGGTTGTCGACCCGCAACGCCCCGGGGATGAAGTTCGATATTACCCTGGGGAGGCTAACCTAAGAATGGCCGACGTTGTCCTCATAAACAAAGTCGACTCTTCAACACCCGAAGCCATAGAGACTGTTCGGAAGAACGTGAAACGCGTGAGGCCTGAGGCGAAGGTTGTCGAAGCAGCCTCTGAAATTCAAGTTGACGACATCGCACACATACGCGGTAAGAGGGTGGTTGCAATTGAGGACGGGCCAACAGTTACCCATGGCGGATTAAAGGAAGGAGTCGGTGCCCTGGCAGCAAGGAAATATGGTGCAAAGGAACTTATCGACCCCAGACCATTCGCCGTAGGGTCTATCAAGCGAATCTACGAGAAGTACCCTCACCTCGGCCAAGTATTGCCAGCCATGGGATACGGTGAGAAACAGATCAAAGAACTGGAACAAACAATCGCAGCGATCGATTGCGATTCACTCATCTACGGGACCCCGATTGATTTGAAGAGAATTATGAATATACCGAAACCTGCAGTTAGAGTCCGGTACGAGATTCGCGAAACTACGAAGCCGACACTGGAGGAAATCCTCAGTTCAATGCCCATTTTGGTAACGGCAAAGTCACGTTAGAACTCGCTTCACCGTATCGAAGATATAATTCAACTCGGCCTCGGTGAGCCTCGGGTGCACGGGCACTGAAAAGACCTGCCTACAAGCTTTCTCAGTCTCAGGAAGAGGTCGGCGTGACGTCGTGCGCTCACGGTATAGCGGGAGCAGGTGCAAAGGAGATTCATAATACACCGCAGCCTCGATGTTCCTTGACCGAAGCTTTTCGATGACCTTATTGCGCTTCCCCGCATTCGCGCCATGCAACCTAAGCGTGTAAAGATACCAAGCACTCTTCCTGCCCTCCGGCTCCTTAGGCGGCAATACCTTACCAAGAACTCCAAGCTTCTCTCCTAGAAATTCCGCGTTCTTTCTTCTTTTCTCCAAGAAAGAAGGCAGCTTCTTCAATTGGGCGGTCCCCACGGCGGCAAGTAATTCCGTCATCCTGTAATTGTTTCCGACCATCACCGGCCAGTACGGGCGTTCTTCCCCGTGAGACCTAATCATCCGTAATCTCTCAGAGTAATCATCATCATTAGTAGTGACCATGCCGCCCTCGCCCGTGGTCATGTTCTTCCCTGCGTACATGCTGAAACATGTCATGTCACCGATGGATCCAATCTTGGACCCATTGTATTCAGCGCCGTGGGCTTGCGCAGCATCCTCAATCAATGTTACTCCCCGATCTCTGGCCAGTTTCTTCAGTGGGTCCAAGTCCGCCGGCAACCCGTATAGATGAACCGGCATGATGACTTTCGTATTCCGCGTCATCACGGCCTCGACCGTCTCGGCAGTTATTGTATAAGTGTCAGGATCAATGTCGGCGAAAATTGGTTCACCCCCCGCCATCAGGACAACCTCCGCGGTTGCATGAAACGTAAAGGATGGAAGAATCACTTCGTCCCCTGGCTTAACGCCAGCGATGACGACGGCGGAGTGAAGGGCAGCAGTACCGGTGTTCAAAGCCACGGCGTGCTTGGCCCCGACATAATGGGCGAATTCTTTCTCGAATTCTAAGACCCGAGGGCCCATTCCACTCTTCTCAGTCAGAATGCCGCTCTTCAAAACCTCTGTCGCTGCGTCAATCTCCTCCTTACCGATGCTTGGTTGGTTTATTCGAATTAGGTCGCGCATAATGATCGTCTCGAGGTCGGGTTCGGTGTCTACTGGAGCGTTCACCTAAAGGTATTGCTGGGGATGGAACGAATTCAGGGGCCGATATGGAAAAGGTTTCGGTTTCCGCTGAACGTTAGGGACATAAACCTTCAACTGAGAATTGCTGAGATGCCAATCCCGAAATAATGCCGCAGGCCACCGCTTGCAAGGTTATTGGATCTTTGGTAACTACGGCTAACCAGATTTGATACATCGGGAGAGCATCAGGCTTGTGGGCATCAACGTTCAAGGTGAGACCGAATGGTTGACCGTCAAAGGAACTGCAATGGGCGGTTAGTTCGCCAAATGATGAGTTGAGCGAGCCAGTTTCTAAGCTATGCATACGAAAAATCGAGTACCAAACGAGAGGTAACAGCCCTGAAAATTGAGCCTACCAAACGGCAAGGTACCAGCACCAGCCAACAATAACCTTATATGAAATTGCTTTTTGTTGGAGAGTGGTTCAGGTTAGCGGAGGCTTTGAGGTTTGTCGGCGATTATCGGTGGGCAGCGGGCCCAAATACTCAAGGAAGGGACTTCTAGCACCCAGGGGCGCGAAGCTCAACACGCCGATATTATGGCTGCTATGGTCATCGCAGAGTCGATCCGTTCTTCTCTTGGCCCAAAAGGCATGGATAAGATGCTCGTCGATGGTTTCGGTGACGTCACTATCAGCAATGACGGTGCAACGATTCTCGACGAGATGGATGTGCAACACCCCGCAGCAAAAATGATGGTGGAAGTCGCCAAAACACAAGATGACGAAGTAGGAGACGGAACCACCACTGCGGTCGTCTTAGCTGCTGAACTACTTTCGAAGGCACAGGTCTTAATGGACAAGGATGTCCATCCAACGGTAATTGTTGACGGCTACCAGATAGCGAGCGAGAAGGCGCTCGAGTTCATGCGCAAAATCGCAACTAAGGTCAATCCGACCGACAAAGTGATGTTAAAGAAAATCGCGAAAGTCGCCCTCGCCTCAAAGTTAGTGGCAGAGCACAAGGACTTCGTTGCGGACCTTGCCGTTAAGGCCGTTCTTCATGTAGCTGAGAAGGCGGGAACCAATTACAAGGTTGATCTTGACGACATCAAGGTCGAAAAGAAACCAGGGGGATCCTTGACCGATACAGCGCTCATCCAAGGTGTAGTGCTCGACAAAGAGGTTGTTCACCCCGGAATGCCGCGCCGAGTTGAGAATGCAAGAATTGCGCTCTTGAATTGTCCGTTCGAAGTAGAGAAAACTGAGTTCGACGCGAAACTAAACGTCAAGACTCCAGATCAAATGAAAGGTTTCCTTGACGAGGAAGAGAAGATTCTGCGGGGGATGGTGGAAACTGTGGTGTCCAGCGGGGCGAACGTGGTCATTTGCGAGAAGGGTATCGATGATATGGCGCAGCACTTCATGGCCAAGAAGAATGTGTTGGCCGTTAGGCGTGTGAAAGAATCTGACATGGAAAAGCTCGCTAAGGCCACAGGTGCGACTATCCTCACGCAACTCGAAGACTTGAAGGCGTCTGACTTAGGGCGGGCAAACCTAGTAGAAGAACGTAAGGTTTCAGACGATAAGATGACGTTTGTCGAAGGATGCAAGAACCCGAAGGCAGTTAGCATCCTCGTTCGAGGAGGGACCGAGAGGGTTGTGGATGAAGCGGAGCGCGCGATTCACGATGCGTTATGCGTTGTCCGCGATGTTGTGCTGGAACCCCAGGTTGTCGCCGGTGGCGGAGCTCCCGAAGCCGAAGTAGCACGAATGCTTAGGAGCTATGCTCAGAGATTGTCGGGGAAGGAGCAGCTGGCGGTTCAGGCCTACGCTGATGGATTAGAGATTATTCCATTGACCCTAGCCGAAAACGCTGGGATGGACCCGATTAATTCCCTAATGGAAGTTAGGTCGAAACATCAATCCAAATTAAAATCGGTTGGGATCGACCCGTTCAAGGGGAAGGTCTCAGACCTTGCAAAACTCGAAGTTTATGAGCCCCTATCCGTTAAGGTGCAGGCTCTGAAATCCGCTGGCGAAGCCGCCGCCATGATTCTGAGGATTGACGACATCATAGCGGCGTCAAAGTCAAAGGAAGCGCCCAAGGGGCCAGAAAAAAGTGCCAAAGAAGAAGGAGAAGGCGAGTCCTAGGAAAACGATTCAGCTCATCGGTCCGAAGAAACTAACGCGTTTTGAACGCGCTCGGATCGTGGGTGCGAGAGCTCTACAAATATCCATGGGTGCGCCTGTACTCTTGGATGTACCCGAATCGATTAAGTCGCCGATAGAACTTGCCGAACTTGAACTCCAAGAAGGAGCACTTCCTATTAGCATTCGACGAGCCCTGCCAGACGGAACCAGCCTGAACATCCCACTCAAGACACTCCTTGAAGGCGAGCGGGAAGAAGCGGAACTATAGTTTGGCAGAGTCGCCAAGTTCAACAGACGAAAGAAGACTTTGGCTCTTCGCTTTCCTAATTCTTTTGCTCGTCTCCGCATGGATGCTATCAATGCGCCTTTTGAACAATGCATTCTTGGCTTTGAATTTCGAAGTTTCGCTCATCTATTTGCCCACATTACTTGCGGGCCTAATTGCGTTCTACCTTTCCTTGAAAACGAAACCTAGTCAGTAGATATGGCAGCGATATTCGTGTTGATTGTTAGTTTTGACAAGTGGGCCCAAAGAGCCGCCTCAACGATGCGGCTTCGGGTCGTGTGTTTGTAGTCCGCGGTTTTCTGTAGGGCTAGGTAATGTGTTGGGGAGAGGTGGAGTTGCATTCGGAACTTGCGGAGGAAGCCTGTGATTCGTTTGCGATGCACCCACCCCCTATGCGTTGAAATGTAGCCTATTGGCGGGCGAGATGATGCCGTTTCGGCTTGCATAATGGCTCCATTCCAATCCTGGCTGGATCCTCGCTTCCCTGAATGAGGCCTATGGTCCACGGCCGTACCCATATGTTGGGTGGGCCAAGATCGGTCCTGAGTAGAATGGCACAGTAAATCGGGGCGGGGAGTGTCGGGCAGAGCATATCGGGCAGTAGGCATTTCCAAAAATGTACCGTTTGCAGCTCAGGCAGATCGGTACTCCACACATGGCACAATTGGTCTGGCTCGGAAGCCAAGGGTGGCAAACGCAACCCCCAGACCGTCCAACGGGCTGGAGTAAATCCATCACTGTCTCCGTGCGTTCAGGGACATCATGGGCGGGGGGAACTACGACTGACTGGCCGCATCTCAAACAGTAGTTGGCTATGTCTCTGTTTTCAGCTCCGCACACTGCGCACTTGACCAATCCGTTCACACAACATGAACTGCGCGCGAGGAAGATAATATTACCTCAGTTTCTCCGCAGCTTGAAATTCTTATGAGGGCGGAGATCTCAACTTGCAGTCGAGGTCGACATGTCGCTGACCAGTTGTCCAAGATGCGGTGGCCCCCTTGAGTTTATCTCGGGCAGCAAGACAAGGTCGAAATGCGGGAATTGCGGTTTCTACGACGATTGTTGCTAGGTGAATATGATGCGGTACGAGGAAGTTCTAGATTATGTCCAACGACTGGTCGGGGAGGGCGACAGGATGCAAGAATGGGTCTATGCAAAGTCACAGGAACTAAGAAACCTGGGAGTTTTCCCAATCGACCCCACAAGGGGACGTTTCTTGGAATTGCTGGCTAGGATGACAAGTCCTAACCGGGTCCTCGAGATTGGCTCAGGGGCCGGCTACAGTGCGCTCTGGTTCATGAAAGGCATGGGTGGAAAGGGGAGGTTGGATGCGATCGAAGTTAACCCAGAAGTTGTAGAAGTTCTGCTGGGTGTCACGAAACAGGCAGGTTTGCAAGGACGCATTCGGATTTATCATGGGCCAGCCTTGGCGATGCTTCGCAAAATGAGTGGGCCTTACGACTTAGTCTTCATAGACGCCGACAAGGACGAATACCCTACCTACTTGAGCCACGCTCTTAGACTAACCAAGGCGAGAAGCACTATCTTGGCGGATAATATGCTGTGGAGTGGCGCCACTATCCATGGTGATACGCGTAAGGAAGGTGTACGTGGAATAATGGAATACACAAAGCGCATCTTCGCTGACAAGAGATTATCCAGCATAATCATCCCACTGGGAGACGGACTGGCGGTAAGCTATCGAATCAAATAGTCCGCGAAGTTCTCCGATAAGCCCATAAACCCGACAGGGTTCGGAGCAGACGCGTTCACGTCGATGCTAAGGATCACTAAGACAGGGGCACTGAAGGTGTCCCTGTTCGGAATCGTCACTGTAATCATAGTGGAAGGCTTCGCGGCGATATCTACGGGAAGCCTTGCTCTTCTAAGTGATTCCGCCCATGCTTCCTTCGACGCATTTTCCACTTTGATCTTGCTGGTCGCAACGAGTCTCTCATTGAAACCTGCGGATGAAGACCACACTTACGGCCACGGCAAATTTGAATCCCTAGGCGCCCTCATTGGTGGTTTTGTCCTCTTAGTTCTAGCAATAGGCATCGTGGCCGCAGCAGCATTTCGTTTGAGCGTTGGAGGGGCGATTCACCCCACTCTCTTCGGGTATGCGGCAGCGGGATACACGATCGGCATAGACATCTTGAGGCTAGCAGTATTGACCTCGGCATTGAAGACGGGGAGCCTATCGGTCCGAGCCGACCTTTACCATGCGGTGGCGGATCTCTTTTCCACTTCACTCGTCTTTGTTGCATTAGGCTTAGCCACCTTAGGTTACGTTGTGGGCGACACGGCGGTATCACTCGTGCTCGCGACATTGCTCGGGTATCTGAGCAGTCGGCTGATTTACGCATCAGTACTCGACCTAAGTGACGCCGTATCGGGCAAACTCGTTCAGTCAATCCTTCGCGAAATTCGGAAGACGGAGGAAGTGCTCAAAATCAAGGAACTCCGCGCGCGCCGCGTTGGGCAGGTAACCTATGTGGACGCTGTAGTTGCTGTTTCACCGTTTGCAGGAATTGCAGATGCCGACACGATCGCTTCAAAGATTGAAGATAATGTCACGAAACTCCTAGGTAAATCGTCAATTCTGATTCACTTAGAACCTTTAGAATGGGACATACCGCTTGAGTTGAAGATTCGGCACGCAACAAGCCGGGTTGAAGGCGCCCGAGGCCTCCATAACTTATCGGTAACCAAGATAGACAACTGGTTGTACGTGACGCTTCACGTTCAGGTCGATCCTTCATTGCCACTTGAGAAAGCGCATGGAATAGCAGAGTCCATAGAGGAGGGAATAGAGAAATCTGTGCCGGAAGTGCGTCAGGTTACGGTTCACCTGGAACCATCGATGCCTGAGAGCAGCAAAGGCACTATCGTTGACGACAGATACATATCGGAAAGAATCAGGTCAGTGGTGCGAGCCTACCCGGATGTAATTGAAATCAGCGCAATCACGACCTATGCAACCGAAGGCAAATTGCACATCAACGTTCACTGTTTGTTCGCACGGGAGGCCCCTATTTCAGAACTACATAAGATGATATCACAAATCGAAGAGAGCGTGAGGCAAAAAATCAGCAATGCAATTGTAACAATACATCCTGAGCCTAGCCCAGAGTAGGCTTCCCGTGATAGGGAAGATGTGACTCCTTTTCGGACAAACTAGTTCAGGAGTTTCGTCATCACGTAGGCGTCGAACCCGTCGAAGTAGTAGTGTGGAATTGTGCGAGTGATCTCAAAGCTCATTTTCTTGTATAGGTTGATGGCTGCCAAGTTATTAGTTCTAACCTCGAGGTAGCATTCATCAGCGTGATGTGCTGATAATGCTGATAGTGCTTGCTCGACGAGTGAGTAACCGATTCCTAGGTTCCTAAAGTCTGGCATAACTGCCACGGAAATGATGTGCCCTTTTCTTGCAAACCTTAGTTTCTTCAAGTCTGAGAAACCATGTTCTAGGCGGCACATTATGTAACCGGCGACTTGTCCTTGAGACTCAGCTACTAGGAAAGTTTCCGGAAGCGTGTTGTACGTGTCAATGAAGAAGTAGGCCGCGTAATTTTCAGGTAAGCAGACGCGATTAATGTTGATGACCGCCTCAACGTCTGCTGGACTGAACCGCCTGAGTGTGTAATTCTGAATCAGCAAAGCGCTACTCGAATTTTCCATGCAGCTGTCGAGTATATGATTCTATCTGCGCCTTTGGACAACGATTTCGAGAATACGTTTAAATGACGAATTTCGGGTATGCGCAGGAAACCAGAAGGACAGCCGAGTGACCGCCAAACCAGCACCCGTAATCGAGGCACCCCCGCCGTCCTTCCCAATTGATTTCGGTTCGCTACGCAACATGGTCGAGTATCGCTTTACCCTAATGGATGCTTACGTTGATGTCCAAGGGTTACCAACATTCATAGTCGTCCAGGAGGCGATTAAGGACAAGTTCAGAGAATTGCTCCTTGACTTAGCGAATCATAACCTCATGGCAAAGATAAGGAGGGTTCAGGACAAACTTGTTATTTCCATATTTCCAAAACCGAACCTTGGCAAACCTCGCAAGATCATTAACTTGGTCCTGTTCTTGGCCACCATTGTTACGGTTGGAATAGCGAGCTCTGCGCTCATATTCAATGTCGACCCGAGACTTACCGCTGCGCTCTTCTCCGGTGCCGACCTGAACGTTCAAGTTGCCCTTATCGGGGCATCAATTCTTGGAATAGTTGCAATACATGAGTTAGGCCATGTGATCGCCGTCCGTCACCATAAGATGGACGCAAGCCTACCGTATTTTGTCCCCGCGCCCCCACCTATTCCAATCGGAACCTTCGGCGCCGTTATTTCCTTGCGCAGTCCGCCAGCCAACCGCGACCAGTTGTTCGATCTTGGCTTTAGCGGTCCACTTGCCGGATTCATGGCCACAATTTGTGTCGGGATCTTTGCAATTCTCACCGCGCCAATCATAGCTGAGCAAACGGCATCCAGCCTAATAGCCGCAAACCTACTTTCGTCGAGTTCCTGGCCCCATATGCCGCTCTTTCTGGAGCTTTTGGGTGACCTGAGCTTACGTACGGTTCCGGCTGGACATGTGCTAGTATTGACTCAAGTTGCTTTCGCGGCTGAGGTGGGAGCTTTGATAACCTTCCTGAATATTCTACCAGTCTGGCAACTTGACGGTGGTCACATCGCGCGTGCCACTTTTGGAAACCAAGGCCATAAATTCACTGCGCTCGTAGGCTTCGGAGTTCTGTTCCTGGCCGGTTACTGGGGCTTTGCACTTCTCCTACTCGTCTTCATGTTCATAAGCCGCCGCCCCCTCGAAGGCGTTGAACCTCTAGATGACGTATCCCCACTTTCGAAGACAAGAAAAGCATTGTTTGCCCTAGCTCTGGGTATGCTCGTCCTCTCATTCGTAATCCTCTAAACGGCTAAAGCGACCGGGAAAACGCTTGCGTGCCGACCTTAAAATCAAACTCCTCGAGCTAACGAGGGATGGTCGCGTAGTTTCCTTAGATGAATTGGCACGTGAGTTGCAAGCAGCGCCGGCCACTCTAATCTCGCAAGCCGAGGATTTGCGTAGCAAAGGCCTAGCTAATTATCATCATGCAAGATTCGATCTCGATACACGCCAACGCATTATGTTGGCTGAAGAACTAATCCATGCTGGTCGCGACCCTCAGAAGGTTTCGCGTTTATTGGAGTGGCAAGAGTTTGAAGATTTCGCAGTTCTTGCCTTTGAAGACAATGGCTTTAGTGTCGTCAAACATCTCGTCTTCAAGTCCAGATCTGGTCGGAGAGAAATTGACCTTCTCCCTTGGAACGATACTTTTCTTTTTGCAGTCGATTGTAAGCATTGGCTGCGTGGTCTTTCCACGTCACGAATGAGTGCGGCAGTTCGCGCCCAAGTTGAACGATCTGAGGCTTTAGCGGGAAAACCCGAGTTACTCGTCAAATTCGGGGTCACGCACCATGACCGGCGGCGTATTGTTCCCATGATATTCACATTGGGCGACCCGCGCCAGACATTTGTTGATGAAGTTCCAGTGGTATCTGTTTTGAAGCTGATGAGTTTCTTGCATGGAGTCTCTCCTGTCGACGAAAGCTTCCGAAGTTTTCCGGTAAAGGGTCTAGGCATGGCCTCCCTAATCCAAGGGCAACCGAAGCCCTAATCTCATCGGAGTGGCACAACGGCGGCAACCTTGAGCGATGTGCACCAAAGGCTCCAGCAGTTGACGACTGCGCTGCTTAGCGGAAAGACGGAAGAGACCAGACAAAGCACAAACGCCGCGTTAGCCGTAGGTAGCACCGCCAACGAGGTACTCGACACTTTAGTTGACGCCGTGAACATAATCATCGGCCTACACGAGGTCGGGGAGTACGATAAGGATAGGGTGACTGCCGCAGAAGGCGCTCTCAACTCCTGCCTTCAGACTATCGAAGACCGGCTAGCGATAGCTGAGAAGAAGTTCAACATCAAAGCAACAACAGGCCCAGTCGGCCTGAAGGCCGGAAACTTGCTCTCATTGGCAGTATCTGCATCTCTCAGGGCCATTGGTTTTCGTTCCGTAAACTTAGGAAAAAGCCAGACGCCCCTGGAGATTCTCCGAAACTCCGAGGAACTCGGAGCTGATTTGGTGGTGCCCCTACTGTCGGGGGAACGAGTTGAAGAACAACTCCAAAACTTTATGGAGGCTCTTGAACGCGGAGGGTTCAAGACGAAGTTCGAAGTAATCCCAGTAGCCCCAGGCTTGCCTGAAACCGTTGAAACTTCAATTACCCTCGCAAGGAATTCGGGCGAGGCAATTAGCAAGGCAACTGAATGGGCGCTGAGACGAAGTAAGAGCACGAATAAGTGAAGGACTAAATGCAGCGGCGCTTTAGGCCTTCCAGATTCCGTCCATCGCGGAGAATGCTAGGTCTCCAATTTCCGGAATCAAATGGTCTGCCACGAGTATCAGAAAGGCAACAGCAAACACTCCAAGTATAAGCCCTGTTGGATAGTGGGCGAGCGACCAGGGCAAAATTCCATTGTAGAGTAACCATATCTCCAAGGCGATTCTGCCTAGGTTAGTGAAGTAAACACTCACAGCGACTATTCCGAAAGCCGTCAATCTCTTCTTGATTGCAACCTTAGGCATCGCAACAATGATTCCCAAGAAAACAGTGATCACTTGGACCCCGGTGCACATTCGCTGGATCTCGAATTCATTCAGGAAAACCCGATTGCCCTCATACCAAACGGTTGCCTTAATCCCAATTAACCTCATCAGAATGGCCGAATGTTCAGCTGTCAGCTTTTCGTAAAAGAAATAGTTAGGTAAGTAATACAGCGTGAGCGCGATAGCCGAGGTTATCCCGAGAACGCGCAGAATCTCGATGGCTTTCTGGCGATGCAAGGGCTTCAATCTCATCCCTTACCATTCCTCATGCGGCACATAATGAAACTTGCCTGCATTTCGATTACCGGCGCCCCAACCACATGCTTGCCCTAAGGAGATATTTCGGCGGAGAATCATGCAGGAACCAAACAAATTCAATGGTTTGTTCATTTGCAAATCGCCGCGTAAGACGCAGAACTGGAGTGACGCAAGGCAGATTGCGGGCCTTGCTAACGCTTCTTTCTTGTGCGCCTCATGGCCAACAGAGCAGCTGAAAGCGCAACGACTGCAATTACCGAGATCATGCCTGAAGGGAATTCGGGTACTGGCACGTGTGATTGTTCAAGGTAGAAGTTTATAGTACTTGCAGAACCTGCCGAAACGGTTACAGCACTGCTGTAAGGCTTGTAACCTGGTTCCACGACCGTAACATTGTAGTTGCCGGCGGGTACGAACATGTCGTAATAGCCGCCTGAACCCGAATATGCTAACAATCTGTAATGGCCATTGTCCGCGGTGACGGTGGCCCAAGCAACCGGTTGAAGCTGGTCAAACATATCAAAACCGAGCACATAGCCCGTTATCGCGCCTCCGCCACCGTAATATTGATCAGTACGAGACTGGGCGAAAGCGAACTTAGAGCCAAGAAGCATCAATGCGACAATGGCTATCGTCCACAGGATATATCGCATAGGCTTCATTTCGGGTCATTAGAATGATTCATGCAAGTTCCAATAAACGTTTTGCACTAACCCAAGTCGTCGGAAGATAGGTGCACACGAATGAAGCAATAGTCCAAACAATTGATGCATTGACATTTAACGGGAGAAGTGGGGAAGGTACATGCGATTGCGCGAGCAAGCCTAAGATTCCCCAAGGCAACCCACGATGAGATTCAGAAGCTTAGCGCTCAGCATGATATTTGCCGCATTGCTCGCGGGCAGCGTTTCGGCTGCGGCTGGACAGGTTGTGTTTGTTACCATACCGCAACCCCATGTCTCAGTTCCGAATCAGATAATTGATTTCTACGCTGGGGGAACGAGTGAGGGTTACACGCTCCGAGTTTCACCGCAAGGGGGCACTCTTTCAATAAATGATTACCTCACGATGGGTCTAATGCCGTGGGGATACGCTACCGCCCAATGGACTACCGGGCGAGAATACATCATTTTCCTAGTCAATGTTACACAAACAAACTTCAGAATCGGTTTCCTTTACTTGACGAATTCTACCGACGAGGCATTTATTTTGCGTTTGTTCGATTATGGCAGCGAGAACGTCAACCTATGGACTTTCCAAGGAGCTCAACACGTCTATAACCGTACTGTCTCCACATCCTCAATTCAACTACCAAAATTACACATGCCCCAACCCGCAACGATTACGAATGACATCTCCGCTCTCGGACCTCAACTCTACCTCACCACGAAAGGGGGACTCCTACTGAATGGCACAACATCCCTCAACATCCTCCCCGTCATGAACCAACTCTTCCAGAACCCCACTGACTATAATGAGGTCTGGTCGCTCCTCGCTGATGAAATTGGTAACTACTACTTTGCAATTCTATACATGCGGAACAACGACCCTTCACACGTCATCATCGAGCATCAACTAAGATTGAATGATTACAGAAGATTGGATGGACGAACCGTCGATGCACATTGGCAGAAGGGGTCATTCGAAAATCATGCCATCGTGAGGATGCCGATGCCCAATGTGACTGTGAATGTTGACGGCTTTCCGTTCCAAACAAACAACAACGGTCTAGTTTCTGTCGCCATTCCCAACGGAATCGTGACCGTCGAGGTTCCGGACGCGATCTTGAATTCGGCTAACTCAGAACTACACTTTGCAGGGTGGAATAAGTTCGGTTCATCAAACCCGCTCAAGATACGGGTAAATTCAACATTAGATGTCACCGCCAAATACGAATCTGACTATCCGCTGGTTGTGAGCAGCGCCTACGGAACTCCTCAAGGTTCTGGTTGGTACCCGCAAGGCGCAAACGCAACCTTTTCGGTTGAGAATGAAATGGATTATGGTAATAGTACGAGAAGAGTCTTCGAGCAGTGGGTAGGCGACTCAACCTCCACGGACCATCAAGCTTGGATTATTCTCAACGCGCCCAAGAACGTTGTAGCGGTTTGGAAGACTCAATATACGGTAACCCTCGGGACCCTTGGGCTGCCCCCCGATGCAAGCGCTGTCGCCCTGGTGGGCGATTCCCTGGTCACGCTTAACGGGACCTCGCCGTACTCATTATGGGTAGACGCAAACCATCCGTTGCCAATCTCGGTTCGGAGCACCCAAATTCTTGACTCCAGCGGTAATTACTCTTTCCAGGAAATTCGCGTTGACAACCAAACGTACACGGGGGTTCTAGAGGTGGCCAAGCCGATTGACGTTTCCCTAGTATTTACTCCGGCCCCTAAGCAAAGTGCAAGTCTCAGCCTTCAAGTCATGCCATCGGTTGCCGTTTCTGGAATTCCATTGTCCATTGCCGGCTCAGTTAACGCACCGACAGCCGAACCGACAACTGTCGTAATCTCTTACAGTTCAGGGGACAGCGGCTGGCAACAGATCGCAAATCTACCAATCGCTCAAAACGGCGAGTTTGCTTACACCTGGCAAGCAACCGCCCCAGGAAACTATTCTATCAAAGCGTTCTGGTCGGGTAACTCAAAGTATTCTTCAACCTCTCAAATCGTGGGAGTCAGAGTTGTCAATTCCGTTCCAATGATAGCTGGATCTGATCTGTTTAATCAAATCCTGCAAAATGGGTTAGCAGCGGCAAGAAGTATCCCATATTTAGGTACCCTTGTCAGGTTCACCGCGACCTTGATGACGTTGGGTTATGTACTGGCCTCGTTCGTCATCCCAGGCGGGGCCCCTATCATCGGATACTTCATCGGAAGTATCTTCGTCGGGTTCATCCTCGTCTTCCCGTTCAGCGCTGCAGTCGTACTAGTTAGGGCCGCGAGGACAAAGCGCAGACCAAGTTTGCTATGGCTCACGCCGCTACTAGTCATCTGGTTATCATCCTTGGCATTAGTGCTCTTGAGTCCAGCGCTCTCTCCCGCGCACCCTCTGCTTGTAGCATCACAAATATTGTTAGTGCTTAGCAACGTGTTTGCGATTCCTATGCTTGCATCTTTCCGACTTGCCAAACTAGTTGTTTGACGATAGTCTGAAATCTTTCAGAATTAGCGAGCGAAGAGTAACGTTGTATGATTGTTGTTAATCCAAATGATTCTGCGGTATTGAGCGTGCACTGCTACGTGCAGCTAAACACTTTATGAATTCAGAGAGAACGGGACTGTAAAGCTTCGGTCGACGAGATTATGGTCGCAGAGAATGAAAGAAGAGTTACGATACTCGCTCTTCTCTTCTTCGCATTAATTGCCACTCCAAACCTATCGTCGACGGTATTCGCGCAAAGCAGTCAGCCAATTATGGCGTTCGAACCTTCTATGAATTCAACGATCCCAAGCCCGGCGATGCCGCTGCCAAGTCCAACCAAGGGCTATACCCCTCAACCCGCACCTGTTTCCGGAATCATACGGGTTCTAATGATTGCAGCTGCTTTCTCAGATATTCCAAATCGGACAAGCATTGCCGTGTTGAAGCAGGAATTCTTCGGGACCCTATCCACGTACTATCATGAAGTATCACTTGGGACCCTCACAATTCAGGGCGACGCGTATGGGTGGTACAAGCTTCCTTACCCTGAATCTCATTATGGGATGGACTGCCAAGCAATTGACGATGCTGACTGTAGCGGAGCAGACCAGTCGTGGCAGGTCGCAAATGACGCTGCCCTTCTAGCCCAGAAGGATGTTAACTTCCAAAATTACGATTATTTCGTCTTCATCCACTCAGGGGTTGGTGAAGAATCGAGCGGTGTGAAAAACGATGTATGGTCGGTTACCTACCTTGGCGGAGTCTGGGTTAGAACCAATTCGAGAACTCTTAGCAAATTCAACATTGACCCGGAACTTGAGGCCGCGGGTGCCGTACCTAACGGGGTTTGGTGTCATGAATTCGGCCACAACTTAGGCTTACCTGACCTATACAACACCAGCAATGGCCGAACAATTCTTGGTCCCTGGGAGCTAATGGACAAGGGATTGTGGAATGGAGACCCAGCGGGATCAAGCCCGGCCCATATGTCCGCTTGGCCTAAACTTCAGCTCGGGTTTGTCAGCGGATCACAACTTGCAATGGCAAACGTTGGAGTGACGAGCACTTTCACCGTTGATCCCACTGAAGTGCCTTCGAGTAACGTGCATGTTATCGAGATACCTTTGACGAACACACTCAACCCTAGCCAATACTACTTGGTTGAAGTAAGATCCATGAGAGGCTTCGACTCGGCTTTACCTGCCGGAGGAGTTCTGATCACCTACGTAGATAATACAGCAATCATAGGTAGGGTGCATGTTATCGATGGTCATCCGAGCGTTCCTAGTTTAGAGGATGCTGTTTGGGATATTGGCCAAACCTTCACTGACAGTCACAACAACGTCGCTGTAACTGTGGCTGCAAAAGTCGGAAATTCTTACCAAGTGATTGTGAATCGGGGTAGCTCTCAACAACCTCCACCGCCACAACCGCCAAATCAGAACACAACCTATATCGACTTAGGAATAACTGGCATCAATGCTCAACCCCAAGTAATTACCAGCCCCAACACAACCGTGACCGTTACCGTCCAAATAACCAACTCAGGAACTCAAGGAGCAACCAATGTTCCCGTAGAGGTTGACTTAGATGGGCAGCTCTACACTAACACAGAAATCAGTGCCGCCGCAGGTTCTGCAACTCAAACCTCCTTCACTTGGACCTCAGCTCTCGGAAGCCACGCATTCAAAATAACCATTGATCCAAACAACACAATTAACGATACCAATAGAGCAAACAACGTCGCCGACTTCACGCTCAACGTCGGCCCAGTCCTCACGATTAACGTTCCGGCCAATGTAACCTCCGCCGGAAGCATCTGGGTCATGATAAACGGCGTGAAGTACAACTTGACTTCAGGCCAATTGCAAGTCAGCGTTCCCAACGGGACTGTAACGGTACAAGTGCAGCCAGCAGTCAACACTTCCACAGGGGTCCGACAATTATTCGGCGGCTGGGCTGATGGGAACCTAACGAATCCAAGGCAGATTGTTGTTACGTCAAATACCGTACTGCAAGCCGTTTACGCGACCCAATACTTGCTGTCCATAAACCAGAATGGCGGAACTACGACTCCCAGCGGGTGGTACTTCCCAGGTACAGCGGTTCAGGTCAATGCCGCGAATCCGTCAAACGTGACTGCTAACGCCTCGAGGCTGATATTTGCCGGGTGGAACGGTGACCTTAACTCAACTTCAACTTCCGTGACGGTGAACATGTCCAAACCCATCACGTTGACAGCAGGCTGGACGAAGCAATACTACGTCACAATAATCTCCCCGGCCGGGTCGCCAACGGGGAGTGGCTGGTATAATGCCGGCAATATTGCTACGGTGGCCGTTCAATCAACCGTCCAATATGCGAACGGGACCAGACAAGTCTTTACAGGCTGGAACTCAACCTCACTAGGTAACAATCCTACTGCGCAAATTTACGTTAACGCTCCGACGACGCTGCAGGCCTCGTGGAAGACACAATACGCTGTAATCATTCAGTCCGAATATGGAACCCCACTCGGTTCAGGTTGGTATGATGTGGGTTCAACTGTACCAGTCTCTATACAAACCCAGGTGGATTACGGAAATGCAACGCGCAGGTCATTCGCTAGTTGGACAGGAGATTATTCTGGGACATTTCCCAACGTAACTTTGCGAGCAGACACGCCAAAAACATTAACGGCAAACTGGAACACGGAATACTTGGTCATCTTCAAGGTCGCCGGTCTGTCAAACTCAACAATCGTCAAACTCAACCTAAACAATGCATACTATGACCTCTCAATGAATGGTAACCTTCAAGCTTGGTACCGGAAAGGCACAATGATCAGCCCAACACTCAACCAAACGATCGTTGATGGGTTTTCAGTTCACCAGTTCTCGGGCTGGCGAAACGCAACAGGTGGCGCCATCGAAGGACCCACTACAATTAACTCTCCCGAAACCTTCGTAGCATCATATTCAAACTCACTAACTCTGCCCCCCATACCTGGTTTCCCAACCGAAAGTACAATCCTAGGAATCCTAATCGGATCTCTAGTGTTGGCGACCTTGCGAAGACGAAGGCCTCGAAAGTCGACCCACTGACCTCTTCGCAACTGGGCACATGCTGAAGACGAATGATTAGCATTCTGGAACGTGGAAAAGCGGTTCAAGTTCCCATGTTAGGCATCTGACAAAGCTGCTGGTTTACTTCGTGTGAGAAAGACGATGCCCTTACCTTGCTGGACTTGGAAGCGAGTCCAGCGGTCGATATAGGGCCTATCTCTTAGCTTCTTGATCCTTAACCGCCTTCGTTGTCCGCTGCCAGATTCCTGAAGTTCTGTCTCAATAACACAATCAGAGGATTCCTCGAGCTTCGTCAGATCCGCCTTCTCAATTCCCGTCCCCACGGTTACGCAGAATTTTCCGCCGTTTGCCTTCACCTTCGCGGCGACGGATTGGAGGAAATTTACCAAGTAATCAATCCGCAAAGCAGTGATTAGGGGATTTAATGAATCGAAATAGACATCCGCTCCCGGTCCGGCAAGCTCTAAGCATTTCGTGATTTTCAAACTCAAATTAGTCAAGTCTGTATGTGAGGAAACCGAAAACTCTTCCTTCGACAAACCTCCACCGACAGCAGAATAGGCGTCGATAAAGATGAGTTTGTCACCCCGCAAGTTGCCTTCTTCCGTTACTCCAAGCCTTAACATGTTCTCACGAGTTTTGTGAGGGTATTCGGTGTTGGTTATGTAGATTGATTTGCCAAGCGCCAAATGTTCGGCGGCGAGGGAATTTAGGAGAACGCTTTTCCCGGAACCAGAGTTGCCTGATATCATTATGAAACATGTCTCGGGTAGGCCTCCTTGTGTAAGCTGCGTGAAGTAGCCGAAACTCCTTGGGTAGAGCTTGCCGCGCCTCCTTCGGACCAGTACAACGGACGCTAAGGATAGAATTGCAATAGCGCCTATCAGTGAAATTGTTCGATGTGGAAATGGAACCGTTAGAACGGTGGGATCATTTGTCCGCACATTCAATGGGAATTGATAGGTGACAAGAAAATAATCCACGCGAACGGTGTAGTTCCCTGCCGGAATCGTTTTAAACCTGGCAACTCCGTTTACCCCGGTGAGCACTTCTTGAACTGCTCCTTTCTGATACAAAGTGACGCCCGCCAGAGGCACCGGGACGGGCAACGGCAATCCACCCATTATTATTCGGATGGTTGGATCAAAGACCTGGAGTTGTAGGCGAAGCTGCTGCTGAAGCGTTGCGTTCACGACATCGATGCGAAAAAGTGTCTGGGTTCCAAGCCAACCAATTGTCAGATCGAGTGGACCAACCACTTGTGTGGAGGGCAACGATAATGTGCCCCAACCTGATGCATTCGTCATTGCATTCCAATTCGCGTCCGTTCCCAAACTTACTTTCAAAGTTGCATTGTTGAGGAACGTGCCATCTGAGCCAACGACTTCAACGGCGAGGGGATAAAACGGACTTATCCAAAGATGGTCCGTGAATGAGTAACTGCCGCCGGAGAGATCGCGCAACAACAATGCAACTTGCCATTCGCCCTGACTCAATCTTGATGTAACTGACAGTTGGCTTGAGTAGTCAGTGTTGTTCTCAGCGTTGATGGCAAAGTCAATGTTCGATCCGTTCGGAGCTGTTAACTCAAATGAACGGGAGAGGAAACGGTAGACGCCGATTGCGTCCCTAACCTCTGCTTGAATTCTGACAACTTGGCCGCCTGTTGAGTCCGCTTGAAAGACTTTGCCGAAACTCGGTTGGCCTTCGAAGTGTAGGACTGCAGAGGTCGGAGCCACGGTTTGAATCTTTAGGCCCGTTGGTGTTCCCCCATCATCCCACACCAAGAGTGCTGGGCCCGTGCCTGATGTTTGGTTAGCGTTAATGTGAAGAACTATGGCTGAGCCTTCTTGGAATTTGTAATCAGCCAATCCTCCTACGCCAAGCGTCACGGGGGTAGCCATGGTGGTTAGGCGGAGTTGGGTGTCAACTCTCGCGCCGGGAACTACCGTCTCGGTTCCTTCCTTCGAGAGTTCTGTGACTTGGGCTGCAACATTTCCGAAGAAAGCGCCGCTCGCACGAAGGTATAATGTGAACGTGATGGATGTCTGAATTTCTAAACTCTCACCAAGGACTGGGCTAAGCGTGAAAGTTAGGCCTTTGCTCAGGTCAGCCGCCTTCTGCCCAGTCCATTGTGGCAGCGCGTTCAAAATCGCGGAAGAGCCGTAAGAATGTGCATACAAAACTAAGTACTGTGGGGGAGCCTGCGCGCTCGCAATAGGTCCCATCAGGAATGGCAATAGTATGAAGATAATGAGCAATCGAGCGGTCCGCAATAGAAAGCCCAATTCGTGGTATACGAACGTGCCAATTTAGGATTGTCTTCGATTCATCCCCTCGAAAAGGGATCGCGGTTTTCTGGCGCTTTTTCATGCGTTTGTGGTAAATCCATTGAATTCTTGGGGCAGATTTGACATTTTGGCTGATATGTCGGTGTCCGAGTCGTCCGCTTATATAGCTTCAAGCCGGTCTAGCTGAATTTTGTATGCGTATGTAATGCGCATAACATAATTAGGGAGAAAATGAAAATTGCATAAGAAATTAGCTGCAGCGCTAACAATTACTATATTCGTTATTAGCACGCTAGCAATTGTAGGCCCAGTCCAAGCGCACTTTACGCTTGGCAACCTAACTGGAACCTACAGGTATCACGCTAATGATTTCGACCCGCACGTGGCCGGACCAATCGGTTATGTCTGGCCAGGCGGAGGCCAAAACGGATACCAAGGAGCACTAAACTTTGCCTCATCCTCGCAGGCTCCAGGTTATCAATCACCATACCCGGGCGGTAACCCGGTTGGTGCGCCGAGCAATTCTTGGTACCAGCTTGAGAGCGACGCATACGCGCCGTTCGGAGCAGTACTAACAGGCTCGACGGGTGACCTGGTCTTTGCGATGAACGCCACATGCACACCAGAGCTCTGGAATACTCCCGCAACTTGTGCCACTCAAGGTGGTACACGACCCGACAACGGAGTAACCCAGTCGGAAATCGAACCAACGCTCAACACGAATGAAGGATGGGATACATGGATGATCCTAATCCCACCCGAATTCACTGTTCCAGGAGCAGCAGCACTTGATTCCTCACAAATCACGTCTACACTCTCAAACAGCTACGACAATTACCTCGTTGCCAAACTATCACCAAACGACAGATACGCGCCAGGTTGGACGCTGGTCGCCATCGGTGTTGATGCGGCAGTGAATCCAAGCTACAACCACCAGTTCATCAACTTCACGACTGCTGGTGAATGGTACTACGCCAGAATCAACGGCGTAACCGCACCAACGATCGCTGGAAGATACTTCTTCAAAATGATGCTCTACAGCACATGGGCCAACAACAACCGGTATGGCGTCGGCCCAAGTCTGGTTGCAGATCCAGGGACCTTTGCACCATTTGAGCAACCCGACGTCTGGGTTCCACCACAAAACTGGCCAGTAATGCTCGTCAAAGGTGAAGTTGACCCAGCAATCATAACCGGAACACTCCGGTACGCTGGATACAACGCATCCCTCTACGGGCTACCAATCGAGGAAGCGGGCAAAGTGTGGGCGAAGATGACTACTCGTCTGGACCCATACACAGGGGCTCAACGCCCCGACTTGCCGACGGTTGATGCACAAGCCTACGTGAACGCAACGGCGACCGGCCACTATGAAGTGGAAGGTCTCGCGCCGGGCATTTACGACTTGTACGCGTCCGCGGCGGGTTACCCGCAAACTCTCTGTGCTAGCGGCATAACGATTCTGAAGGGTCAATCCCTTCACTTCGACTGCTACTTACAACCAGGCCCAGTAATACACGGAGACGTGTTCACGAAGCACCAATTCGGTGATGAGCCATGGCCAGGAAACGCGACGACCGGATCGTACGTAAAGATTGAACTTTATGACGCCCCGACACTCGCTAACATTCCTGACCCAAGTGCTAACCTAGTCTCATGGTCACCACTACCATGCGTAGCGGGAGGCCAAGAGAAATACTACGGACGCCGAGCAGCCGGACTCTGTGGTGACCCACGCAATGGAGGCGCAATCGCGTTTCCATGGCATGAGTACAGCACAGACCAGAACGTCATTACCCAAACTGGCTTCCCAGTGCCATTCGTATGTATCAACCAAGCAGCAACAAACTGTGCGCCAGGATATGGGAACGGCTACACGCGCGACGTAGCAATCACCGATGTATCCGGCAGCACACTGTTGGCGTCTGACCCGCAAGGAGTCGGACCCCCACAGAAATGGTTCGTTGCAGGCGGAACCACAACTCCATTCCACTACGAATTCGGCCTCAAGGGTGAATACGGTGCCCCAAGGGACCTCACCGGTGAAGTACCGGAGGTCTACGCAACTTGGGTCAACGGCCTAACCCCGGGAAGATACTATGTACGTGCATGGGTCTTCCGTTATGTGCAAACAGCCTTGGACGGTTCAACCTTCCAAGAATATTCGTTTGACATAACGCCAAACGAGTGGGCTGGAGACGTCACATTGCCACTTGACCTACGCTTGAGCAGTTGGATCAACAAGACCGTCTACTTCCACAACACAGTAAACACAATTCAGACTGGTCCAATTACGACGGGTGCAGGATACATTTGGGGTAACCTAGTAGGTGCCGACGGGAACGTTTACGCCCATAACGTCACCAACCTAGGCTACGATGACCTGTACTACTCGTGTGCGTACGACACATATGCGTACGACACGGGAGGCGGAGTCTTCAACGGTTACACGAGCGCGTACACAGGCGTGGTATACCAGGGCTCAGGAGAGACTGGTGCACCTAGCACAGCATGCCCAGGCGACGCTAACCACCTGAACAGGGCACACACCAATGCTGATTCACTTGCCTCTGGAAAGGCAGCAATCCAATTCTGGGGCTTCAACGACACTTGGGGCGGAGAGGACTACGGTATTCCGTCAGGAACCTACACCCCGAACATTGGAGTCAACGGATACTACGACCAAAGCCCACAGGAGCAAGTATCAGTGACACTAAGCGGAAACCCAACCAGCATCAGCGACCACCTATTCCGAGCCCCAGGCTTCAACGTGACCGTAACCAGCATTGACTGGGAACGACCACGTGTCAGCCGACCGTGGGTTTGGGGTGGATGCCAAGATGCAGGAGGGTTTGACGGAGCATTACAAGGATTCCAAACAGGATTTTTCGGACCAAAAGCCGTTTGCGCAGGGTCCGAGATTGATGTCGGATTCTACCCAGTAGTGAACGGCACAGCTGGTGGACTCGCCGATTACCTCGGCGACGAACCAAGCTTCCTTCCACCCTCAATAGCGTTCGGTCTGACCGGACTCTACCAGGGCGGATACAGCACTAACGAGATTCCATGCCCATTCCAAGGAACTGGCGTTCCGGACAACTCCACGTGCGCGGAAGCGGACGGGGGTGGACGAAACGTCCTTGGCGGGATCAGTGGAGCAACAAGCCTTGCTCACGATGCGTTCTTCGGCCAATCCGGACGCTACGCCTTCGTAGGTGGATACACCTCAGGCTCGTACGGTTGGTTGAGAGCTACGACGCTCTGGAAGAACAGCATGTTCACCTGTGCGATAGTCTGTTGGCCATCGCACTTCAGTGAAGGCCAATACAACCTCAGAGCCTACACGTACGGATACGTGCAGGACAAAGACTTCACAGCGTACGCGTTGAACGGGCAGGTCGCTGACATGAAGATCAACCTGTTGATCGGTGTCAACGTAACGCTCGATGTACTCTTCAAGAAGGAGAGCATCATAACCGGTACGCTGAACAACATGTCCGCCAGGGTACGCCTATTCGACGACTCAGGTCAACTAGTCGCGACATGGATGTCCTCTGAAGGCGTGTACGTAACCAACTCTACAACGGCCCCAGCAAACGAGGCAATAGCGGCAAACGGAGTTCTCACCCCCAACGCGGGAACAAGCCCGTTCGTTGACGGGAACGGGAACTACGAACCCAATGCACTCTACCCATTCATAATGCAATCTCCTATCGGTGCGGGATTCCTAGCTCCACTGTGCAACCCGACCAGCAACTGCCAGGGCCTACAACAACCATCATCGGGCCTAAAGGCCTACAACTACCTGCCAGGAAACATAACGCTACTTCATGTCCTAATGGCTGGTCTGCCACAGCAGCCGCCAGGAGGAAAGGGCATTTCAGGCGTATACTACAGCGACCCAGTCTTCACACCCTCCGCATGCGACTTTGAAATCGACTGCTACCCAGGTGCCTACGGAATGTACCCATTCGCTAACTCAGGCATCCTCGGAGCGCCTGACTACACGGGCGGATGGACTGCTGAAGTAGACTTCACAAACTGGTATGCCAACAACACGGCTGGCGGAGTTCCACACTACTATCCGCCGGTTCAAGGCTTACTGATGGGTGAATCGTACCACATCATCCCAGGAACCACAGCAACATCCGGTATCAGCTTCACAGAAGACGCCGCAACTGGTCCGACCTTCGTGGGCCACACAATGGCTCCGAACCACTTAGGACCATACTCACAACAAGGTGTTTGGCAGATCAGCAACGCTCACCTAAGCGGTGAGGCTAGTGCAGTCTTTGAAGTCGACTTGAACGGGCTAGTATCAGGTAACGCTCTAGCGTTCACGTGGAGTAACGAGTTCCGGCCTTTGAGCTGGGGCTTAGTTAACGTCGTGGGCGCGAACGGTGCGTCGTGGAACTTCTACACCTACGACGGCATCTACGAAGTGTACCTGCCACCGGGCACGTACAAGTTCACCATAAGCTCACCAGGCTACGCGGCTCAAACCTTCTCCGTAGTGGTCTCACCAGGCCAGTCCGGGGTAGGCCAGAACATGTACCTGGAACAGAGCAACATTCCAGTCCCAGAGTTCAGTGCAATCGGCATAGTAGCATTTTCAGCGCTTGCAGCTTCGTTATACTTACTACGACGCAGACGCCGCTAAGGCGGATGCGCACGTAGCAACTCCCTTCCCCTTTTTTCTTCTCAAAATCCGTAAGACGACAGTCTATACCACACTCACGGCAGCCATGCTTACGTGTGGTTTGGGGGTCGAAATTTCCGAGTCATCAGCAACTAAATAATATGGGCCAAGATAACGTTGCAAAGCGGCGCTGGGTGTAAAGAAATTGGATAGAGTTGCAACAGGCATCAAGGGGCTTGATGAAGTTCTCAATGGGGGCTTTCCAAAAGCCAGAACGATACTCGTAGTCGGAAGCCCGGGCTCTGGAAAGACGACCTTCGCCATACAATTCCTCGTTGGTGGAGCGAAGGCAGGTGAGCCGGGCCTATATGTAGCTCTTGATGAGAAACCCGAACGGATCAAAGTTAACCTCTCTTCGTTCGGGTGGGACCTGGATTCATTAGAGAACGCAGGGAAACTTACGTTCATCGACGCGACCCAACTGAAACGTCCAGGGCACAGATTTAACCAACCGTCTATGGAACCGGAAAACCCGGTAGGCCTAACTCTCCCGGAACTGACGCTCGGGTCGTTAGTTCGAACGGTGAGGCGAGTGGCCGCGGAGGAAGGCACACAGAGGATCATTGTTGACCCTATAACCTCCCTCATGCTTCGCTACCCGGAGGAAGCAAAGCGCAGGCGTGCGCTGTTGCTGTTCTTCGACGCACTGGAATCCACTGGATGCTCATGCATCGTAACAACCGAGCTCAGAACAACTATGCTCGCCCGCCGGTTTCAAATCGAAGAGTACCTCTCGCAAGGCGTTGTACTACTTCACACAATGGTGCACGAAGGAAACGTAATCCGGGGGTTACAGGTAGAGAAGATGCGCGGGATAAGTCACGATTCGCAGCTTCGCCCATATCAAATTGGTTCAACGGGAATAGAGGTATTTCCAAAGGACCGCGTTTTCTAGGTACCCGAGAATGTCAGATAGGGTGAGGCTGCTTCTAAGTCGCCTAGTGAATACTCTGCAGTCTGTCAGCGGGCGAGACGTCCTGCTGATCCTCGCTGCAACGCCGATCATATTTCTCTTCATCATTGCACCGCAAACATTTGAGTTGAGCTGGGCGGGGTTCGGCCAACTCGGAAGAGGCGGGCTCTTCATAATCCTATTCTTCCTAGGCCTAGATCTTCTAGATTTCAAGAAAGACAAGATACAGTGGACTATGAGGCGAAAGCTCGAAGGCGCCATAATAGTCGCAATCGGCGTATTCTACTTTGTCCAGGTCGGGGTAAGTCAGGCAGCATACTCCAAAGAAGCCGTGGGCGCGCTGGCACTTGGATTAACCCAGGGCCATATTGACTTTGGTTTAATTCTTGAGGATGGGCTTACAAATTTCCTATATGCCTTAGGGCGAGTGCTCGGAGCGTCGGGCGACTATAGCAACAGCTTCTTGATGGCAACAGACTTCATCGCTGACACGATCTATATTGCACTCTTATCGATAATCCTCTTCGCTGCAAGTGCAATTCGACGGATCGCCACGCCCCTCTTGTTCGGCCTGGGAATGTTGTTCTTCTATCTTCTTGATGCCATCCTACCATATGGCTCAATTGGCCCCTTACAGTTTTGGGCAAACTTCATCGTTGCGGGCGTCGCCCTTCTCGCCAAGGTTTTCGGCCTTCCAATTTACGGGTTCACGAATCATCTGACAATAGCTGGGCTACACGGTTACTACCGCTTGGTTGTCTATTGGCCGAGCGTTGGCGTACAGAGCATCCTGATTTACTCCGTGGTAATGATCGTGATTGCGGCAAAATTGCAGGCGCCCAGAATCCGAAAGATAATTTACGCAGTCGTGGGGGTCGTGGTTACGGTGTTTCTGAATGTGGTCAGGGTCTTCTCAATCGCCTACTACGGCTATGCCTATGCCACTAGCGGCCAGCAACTTGACGCCTTCCACAATACGGTTGGCGAAGTGCTTTTCCTATTTTGGATCGTAGCATATCTTTTCTTGATAATTGAAATTGAAAACAGATTAACCCGACCCCGTCGTGTCCCCAGAAAACGTAAGAAAAGTGTGCCGAGAAGGATTAGAACTCGCAAGTTGGCAAAGTAACTATGCTAAGCCGGAAAACCCTGGGCCTGTTACTCCTAGTAGCCATAACGACATCAGCCTTGGCCACTTCCTATTTCTTCGCGGCCGCTGAAGTGGGGTCGGATTGGCACGAGGAGCCGGTTAGGGTCATTATCCAGTCAACATCAGACTGGGGGCGCATTCTGTTCGATGACCTGAACGGCACTAACTCGAACGGTCTCGGAATTAAGAGCGTTCTTGGCAGTGGTTGGACGACGGGTCAGGATTTCAACGACGTTCTACAAACGGGCAGGAAGCTTGCATGGCCTGACCAAGTTTACGGACAGATAGAGCTCCGGCACGGGGACTTGGTAGAATTCTTCAAGGGCTTGAACGATTTTCATTACACGCAGATCTACGCTGACCTCGTCCTAAACGTTGACGCATCTCTCCCGCAGGTGTACGTGTGGTTAATGGGTGGAGGAAATGGAACCACTACCTTCGAAATAACAAGCCCAGCGACCGGCGGGACAATCTGGCAAGACATCATTGTTGGTAATACGGTCACACAGCAAGTACGGCGGGTGATGTCCTCGCTGCCCTTCCTTCACCCGGGACGCACTGAAAGCCTGGTGGTAATTGATTGGCTAGGCATTGTCGTCGCGGTCATAATCATAATGAACTTTCCAGTCCTCGAATTGATTTACCGGCGGATCAGGCAGGCTCGTAGGGTTTCGGGGAGAAATCGGAAGTGAGGATGCAATCGAAAAGTGAGCCATTTCACTCGCGTTAGGTACGAGTCGTTCATTCTAAGGCTTTCATTTCTCTTCGTTGGACAATTCTCTCTCTACGAGGGGTTTCAAGATTGGAATCGCGGAAGGGCTGATATTCACCCAGAGGTTGCCCTTGCAACTTTGCTCATCTACGCCGTCTCGCTCTTCATAATTGCACTGTCTCTGATGCCAGATGCAACGGTCTTCAAGCTCAAAGATTTCGCGCTCGTGCCGCTTGTACTAGCAACGATTACCAGTGTTTACGTAGTCGCAGAAATTGCGTACAAGGGGTCCTATAGAACCGATGTGTTAGCCTTCAGCCAGTACGCAGCCATCTTAGTGACCAAGGGCCTTAACCCGTACACTCAAGACTTGACGCCTGCCCTGTCCATGTTCGCCGTTCAGCCTTCAGACCTCACCCCCTTGGGCACAGGAAATTACCTAGCCACGTTCCAATATCCAGCCCTTCACTTTCTCGTCTTTGTTCCATTCGTCTTGATGGGCTTGAAAGACATGAGGTGGGTTCTGGTGATGTTTGAGTTAGGCATCATAGCCCTCCTGTACGTCAAATGCCCCGAAAACCTCAGGCCGATGCTGATCCTACCACTCTACGCAGGCTCAGACTTGATGATCAACTTTACCGCCTCGAGCGTATCTGACATGCTCTGGGTGCTTCCCCTAGTCTTGGTGGCATTCACAATAGACAAGAAACCAAAGCTATCAGGTGTCCTTTACGGTATTGCATGTGCGATAAAACAGCCGCCTTGGCTTCTCGCTCCGTTCATCATGATCTATTTGGTTCGAACGCAGCACACAAATGGGGCACGCAGGAAGCTAAAGAGAGTCGTAGAGTTCATTGGACCAGCGTTGGCCTTGTTCTTCCTTGTGAATTTGCCATTCGCATTCGGTGACGCACTCGGTTGGCTTCGGAACGTAGTCACGCCTGTCACCTCAGACCTAGTCATATTAAGTCAAGGGCCAGCTGTACTTTCGCAAGTGGGATTAATCGACGTAGGAAGAGCGTTCTACTCAGTATTGACTATTGGTGTGCTGGTCGTACTCGTCACGAACTACTACATCTACTTTAAACAACTGAGATACGTTGTTTGGATACTTCCAGGCGTTATTCTCTGGTTTTCATACCGCGCGCTAACAAGCTACGTAATCTACTGGATCCCACTCATGCTCGTCTCACTAATCTTATGGTACAATTCAGCCAGCAACCACGACAGCAGAAGGCGTCCGACTTGAAGGCCCGCCACATTCGCAGGTACTTTGCAACAGTGTCTGTGAGCATTCTCATATTGGTAGCAGCATTCGCCTTTGCGAATCTGCAAGGCACCTATTCCGCCCCGCCACCAATACTTGACCCAAACTTCAAACTCTGGGCCGATAGTTCCACGGGCCATCAGCTGATGGTATGGGGTCGCGAGTCCGTTAAAGGCTCATTCGATCGAGTGGCCCTAAACGAAACTGTAGCCAATGGTAGAAACGCAGTTGAACTGGGCGTCTTTCAAAGCGGCGAAGGGTCTGGGTGGGTGTACGAAGCGCTTACGCAGACCTTAGACGGAGGGCGCTTATCCGCGCTCTTCGGCTCGACCGTCGGACTATGGTTTATGAAAGAGCCTTGTCATTGTGACGATGATCCCTTCAACAGAACCGCAGTAACCCTCGTCGTAGAAGTCAATGACGGAACCCACACAATTAGCATTCTTTTCTCAGACAAGTTTACTGGAACTCTTACCATGCTGAATCACAGGATCGAGTTTAGGTCGACCCCGTCGGGAACTTGGATATTCGAGGAGTTCAATTTCGCTAAAGAATACGCATCAGCTCACTGGCTCCTTCCCAACAGCTTAACCTTCAGGATTATTTTCGGAGTTGCGGAGGACTCCTCGGGCTGGCACTACGCATACCTAGATAGAATAACGATCACCAGCAACTATCTTCACACATCCCAGGGCACAATCTCGAGTCTGATACTCGTTCCCGCAACATTGACCTCTCGAAATTCTGACTAAAGACTTAAGCGTAGCCAAAGAAAACGCGGCATGTGTATTGCTATGAACAGAAGAGAGACGAGGGTTGGACATGGCGATCTAGATTCAGAACATCTTCGATCAATGTATGGAACAAAAGGCCGATCAATACCAGTCATGAACGTGCTCTCCGTAATCTTCGGGATTTTGGCGATTAGTGTGCTTGCGACTTACTCCATCAGCCTTAACGCACCGTACATCATCGGAGAGAACTTGGTCAATGCTGAGGTCAATCTGGTTCTCTTCCAGTTCAAACCAATCACTCTGTTCACATACTTTTTCTTTCTATCCTTCGCGTTCGGGTTGAACTCACCAATATCGAAGCGGAGACTTCTGAGCATTGGGGACCAGTTGTTTGAATCGCTTTACGTAATCTCTTGGTTCTTCGTAATGCTAAGTGGATTTGAAGTCCTATATCACATCGTTCTCTGGTCCGCGGGATTATCAGTTCAAGGGTTACAGAACCCTGATATTATTGTGAACTGGTGGCCAGCTAACCCGTACGCGATAAATGTGGTGTTCGCCGCGAAGTTGGTGGTGTTAATCTTCGCAATCTCATGCTTCTCCGTCGACTACTTACGACGGGTTCGGACGACACGAGAGAAAGTCCGAGAGAGGCTGATGTCCTCCCATGAGCGAATGGGCTTCAAGAGCTGAAGTAGGTTCCACAAAATCAAGAGTGAAAAAGCTATCCCAGTAGCATAGACGGGGACCATAAGGTACCCTGCAGTCTGAATTTGCCTCCAAACGATGTCCGCCTGAAAATAGAGGTCATAGAAATACGGACTGGCCCATAAGATTGGGATTGCGAAATAGTAGAATGCGGAACGCAAGAATATGAATATGAAAGGCGCAGCCCACAGCCTATAGTCGCATTTCTTGCATAATAGAATCAAAGGAAAAATCGCGACCAAGAATTGCTCATTCATGATTTTTCCGAAAAGAAAACTCATTAACATCACCGCCAACACTGCTTCGAGTAACGGGAGCCTTCGTCCGTACTTCAGAATAACGTATGCAACACCAATGATTGTAGCCGCGCTTGCGACTGTTGAGAGCAAAACATCAAAGATGACGTCAGGGACGTTCCAGATGAAATTATAGAGGTTAACGCCTCCCATGACTCGTAGGCCTTGGAAGACAACAACAACATTCCAGAACGCGGATGGGCTAACTATGAAATAGTATGCTACTGGGATGAGGGTAAAGGAAAAGCCCAGCAAAAATTCGCCGAGTTCCTTCCACCTACCTAATAATCGGTACACATAGAGCGGTGCCAGCACCGCGGTATACAGTTTCACTAGGCTCACGCCATACGTCAGGCCGGCCAGGAAATACGATTGCTTTGAAAAGGTGAGATAACTGAGAAGCAGAAATATCGCCACAATAGCATCAAACATTCCCCACACCACGGAGATGAAGATCACATAGGGGCAGAACGCGTAAATCTCAGCCTTTCGAAAATCAAGCCTAGCCAAAACGTAAACTACTGCGACATCAGCGATTACGATCGGAATTTTCAGCATGAAAATAGCTAGCAATGCCCAAGGGTAAATCAGAACGGGCAAACTTGGGGCGTGTCCGCCGATGATAACTAGCGAAGGCCCAGCCACGAGCGTGAAGAGCCAGTAGAATGGAACAAACAAATAGATGAGTAGAGGATGATAGGCGTAACCTTCGAAAAACACAGGCAGCCCCGAGGCGTGTTGCATCAGTAGAGTCTGCTGATAGACGAAGTTGTAGACGTTTCCGCCGCTAAGAACGATTCGACTTGATTCATAAATTGTGCCCAAGTCGCCGGAATGCATGAAGAAAGGCGCTATCGCCAATCTAACTGCGAGAGCGGCGAGAACGAGCCTTATTCTTCTTTCCATGCTTTTCAACCAACAGCAGATAAAGGCATACGGCGGCAATCGCAACTATTGGCAAGACATATGGGAGGTCAGTATAATTCCAAGTTGGAAAAGGCTGCTGGTTACTTCCAACCGACCCTGAGACCGCAAATTCCATTTCGCTGTTGACGTAATCTACTGTAATTCTATTGAAACCGTTCTCAAAAGGCCAGACCTCAATCTGGGACGGGACGCGAGACATCTTAACTGAGCCGCTTCCGGTTACGCCGGAGGATTGGTCGAGAAAAGTGAGGTCTAAGTTTTGAGAAATTGGGAGCACCGTAGGCTTGGGCGCCGTTGTGACATTTACTCCATTGACTGAGGTAAACACCCACTTCCACATTTCGATGTGGACTGCGATTTCCTTGTTTGCAACGATTTTAACTGAGACATAATCTCTTGTGGGCACCTCCACAAATTTGTGAATAACCAAGCCATGGCCGGTGTAGGTTACATCCAGAGCCTTGGGAGAAGTGCCAATCGACACGTTGAAGTCGTTAAACAAATTGTAACCGTTCACATAGCTCGTCCAGTCGCTGAACTCAATCAGGCTGATTCGTTCGTTTGGAACCAAGGACGGGTTTATGTGAATATTCGGTTTGCTGCTCCCATCGTAAGGGTCATTAAACAAAACAAAGTAGCTTGGGCTCTGGAAGGCATAAGCGCCAAGGCCATACCCTAACCAACGACTTTGAGCAATGAAGGTCTGGTGAATCAAGGGTATGAAGCTGAGCGCGACAACGTATAGGACGAAAAATGTTGTTAGACGTCGCAGCTTCAAAGAAAAACCAATTGCTCCTTACATTTCACTTTCTTGCAGGAAGCATTCAACTCATAGCTAGCCAAATGAATATTTGACCTGCACCGACGTTTTTCACGTGCTTGAGTCGACTATTATAGAGTTTCTATGGATGGCTAGCCATTCTGTGAGAGTTGCCTAGGGCGGTTATGTGGGCCTACTCCGTCTCTTCTCCGAGTATTGGCGATTATCTTCTGCACGGGTTCTGTGGATAGGACTGAGGTTCCAAAGAACAGTGAGCCCAAAGAGGAATGATCCAAAAAGTAAGAGAGCAATGTTCGTTCCCACCGATTCGTAACTCGGGAATGGAACCCACTCCGCCTGTATGGTTTTCGGCGAATTTGCACTTAGGAGAATTCTAGCGTCGCTACTGTTCACATCGCCCCGCCATTGTGCGAATATTACTTTTGATTCGTTGGCTACCGGAGGCTCGACCGATGCGGCCGCTGTACTATTTTCGTCGTACCACCCGGATCCTGATGGCGTCCCGTATGCCGAGGTTACGTTGACAAAGTATTGTATTCGGTAATTGGCAAGTATGCTAGTGTCATTGTGAAGGGTGATCAGTCTTGTTGCATCAGTGCTGCCATCCTCCCAACCTGTAAAGACCACTCTCGTTTGCGAAGTTAGGTAGGTCACGGGTTCGACTTGGACGGTGTGCGGTCCCTGTTTGGTTTCTAGATAAATGCTACCTGTGTCTGGAATTTTGAATTCACTTCCGTCGAATGCGAATGAGGTGCCTGGAACGGTTGATGCGACTGTGACCTTGATTGTGTCGAGGACCTTCGTGTTTGTCAGGAGAGGGCCGGCAAGCAGTTTCCAACCGTCCCCTGGCTCTGTTACTATGATGATGGCGAGGGGAAGTTTAGTTGAATTGGGCGGAGGCAAGAAAGCGAGAAGCAGCACGTGGGGGCCGCTTCTGGCAAGAAAGACTTGGCTACCTTCGATCTCTCCTCGCTGAGTGTTGAAGGCAATTACTTGCGCCGTTCCTGTCGCATGATTGTCGTTTGAGAGCACAACTCTTACCATCACAATCGTAGCTGTGGATACCTCGGTGGGCGCGGTTGCTGACGTTAGGTCAAGGCCAGGGGCCACAGGCGCTGATGTATTTTCAGCCGCGTGCGTGATCACCTCTAGGTCCTTATCGGTAAATTGGAGCGCCTTCACGTTGCTAACGAAGTTTACCAGAATTCCCTCAGCTTGCGTATCGTACACCCCCGTCTCATACACCGTCCATACCTCGTGGCCCATCTCCTCGATTACCTGGAAGTTCTTGTGGAGGTAGGACGAATTATGCCAGCCGTCTTTCGGAGCGTCCAAGAAGAACTCATACCCCGTGCTGACATACGCCGGTGTTTCTATACTTCCCCCGTAAAGAACCAACAGACTCGCTTTCATTCGATACGCACTCTTCGATACGAGGTCGGACAACTTCGGTGTAATGAGCACAAGTCCATCTGGGCTCACCCATTCCTCGGGAGCGCGTATGGAAACTTCCATAGCTGCAACCTGAGCCCCCGTAGAGTAACCTACAAGAAACGTGTGAGCATATCCTTGCTTTCTGATCCAATCATGGACATCACCAATGATTCTGGAATCCATCCGGTATGGCTCTTGATAGATCGTGCGATTTGACTCGGGGCTATAGTATTCGTATGAGCCTTTCTGAAGCGCGATTAGGCAGTAGTATGTAGTCAGGTGTTGAATGAACTTGATTGTCCCGAAGGACTCGTACTCGAAGGGGTTAATCATGTAGGAATAGTAACCTATCTCTTGTTCATCCGTTGTCCCGCCGCCAAGCCAGATTAGGCAAGTATCGCTAGCAGTATTGTTCCAATAGTACCAAGAAGCGTCACCGATCTTTACAATCGACCTTACCGGCTGGTTTGGAAGTTGGGCGTGCGTCGAGGGAATCCGAATCAGAAGTAGGATCAAGATTGTTGCGACCAGTATCAATCTTGCCCACTGTTGGACACGGTGGGGTGGTAGTCGTGGGGCACGCCCCCTGAGATTGCGGCGAATCGCTCTGATGAGTAGGATCAAACTACCAAGCATTAGAGCGCTGAATATGACGAGTGAGACTGTTGCTGTTCGTGAAGGTACCCAACGCGCCTGCACGTTCTTCGGCCCATCCATGACTACTGATGCGAGCGCGTCGCTGGAGCCAATGTCACCTGACCAACCTGCGAATCTATAGGCCCCCACCAGTAGCTCCAACCAATCCAAGCTGCTGGAAGCTGGGACGACAGTGAAGCTCGGATTCGAACCTGCGGGATACCATCCTTGACCGGCACTTAGGCCATGCTCAGATTTCACCGAAAGGTAGTATTCCGTGCGGTACAGAGCCGTTAGGTTCGCGGTATTGCTGATTACGAGCAAACGTGGATTGGAGGCGACGCCGTCACTCCAACCAACGAACACAAAGCGTTCACCAGTTTCACCAGGGATCAATTGCGTCGCGGCTAGGCGATGAACGCCCGGTGTGACTGAGAGATTAATGGGACCGGCAGCATTTACAGGGTATGTGATGCCATCCAAACCGATCGATGAAGGTGGACCTGAAGAAGCTAATGTTAAGGCAGCAGCATTGGACACGTCGACCTTGAAAGAGCTTGAACCTTCGAGCGGGTCCTGGTACCATGCGTTCTGCCACCAGATTCTCGTAATCGCAAGGAGGTGCCATTCGGTCGTCTCGGCGGGGGCTGTCAAATTGAATGCGAAAGTCATTGGCCCTGTGTCGCGCAGAGGAATCGATATGCTCTGTACGATGACTCCACTCTCAACATCCCAAATGCCCATGTCCACTCCGACTTTATCTGAATAGTCAGCAACAACGGTCACTAGAAAAACTGTGCCCGATAGAACGTGGCGAGGGTAATTCATGGAGGTGATCTTAGCTATCGGTGGGGACGCGTAAACGTAGCCTAATTGAAGAGATGCAGAAAGGATCAGAGCTCCAATGGCTGCAACTATCATCAGCGATTTCTTGTGAGGCACGCGGATCCGCACCTGGGATATCTGAGCTCAGGTGTGGTGTATTCAAAGCCACCGCAACTTGAACGCTGGTAACGCTTCTTTTCGGTCGTATTAGAATGGACCGAGGAGCTTGTTTCGGACGGAATGCTTGGTCTGCCCAAGATGGAGAATCTTTAGAAAGTTTCTAAAGATAGATGTGGTCGACTTGGCGCTATGGCTCCTGCATCGTGGCGGTATGCGTTCCGTGGCTTCTGGGAACTCGCCCACCGCGACAGTGCGTTCAAAATAATCCTTCTTGTCGCCACAACTCTCTGGGTTTATTCATCAATCTTGAAGCTACCCTTTGTGCAGCCAAGCAACTATAGCGACGTAGGCTGGCTGTGGATTCGAGACGTATACCAGGGACACCATAATCTACAGATACCTTACGTGCAGTACGAGCTTGAATACCCGCAGGTTATCGGTTTTCTCATTTTTCTCGGTCAGGCAATATCCACATACTTTCCAGTAGTGGTCGACCAGTATAACACATTCGTCGTAGCGGAATCCGTTCTACAATATCCGTTCATGATTGGAACACTCTTCAACCTGTACATGTTGTGTGGTAAGCTCCGGCTGAACCGGAATCGGTTGTACCTCTACGCGCTTTCAACCCTCACCTTCGTCATCTATGGGTTCTACAACTGGGATTTCGTAGTGGCTTATTTTGTCAGCCTGACGATTTGGCTGTACCTCGACAAGAGGTTTGACGCAAGTGCACTAACTCTAACAGCAGCTGTTCTGACGAAGTTTATTCCAGGCATAATGTACTTTGCAATGGTCGCCGGGCTTCCGAACAATAAGGCTCGACTAAGGTTCACAGCAATTGCTGCGGGAACCTGGATCCTCGCGAACGCACCTTTCGCGGCCCTCAATTTCAGCGTCTGGATTAAGCTGTTCATAGGATACTCTGGGCCCAATCATCAGTTACAGAACACTTGGATTTCATGGGTCATAACTACAGCAGGCCTTGGCGACATAGTCTCAGGCGCAAGATACGGACAGATTCTGAGTTTCATAATTATCGGGTACTTGATCATGCGGGCCGTGGTCAGCAGGAAGACACCTCTGGAAAAAATCCTTCTCTCATGGTACGCATGGTACGGAGCAATCTACCTGTTTGACCCTCAGATGTTCATCCAGCTCTTTCCCATTGTAATCTTAACTCCGAACCTCAATTTCCTCTTCTACAGAATTGCGGATGTACTGAACGGATTCATAATCCTGTTCTACTTCATCGGTGGTGGTCATCCCGGATTTCCAAGATACGTAACTGACCAGCTCACACCGTTTGGGCTGGTCAACATGTCAGCCGCGTTCCGGCAACTCATATTTCTAGGAGCCTATTTCGTCTGCTTTAACCCGAAGTTACAGAAAAGGCTGAAACGCATGGCGGGAGCTCTGGCCGCGCCTGTTTGGGAGCTGGGCTTTCTCTTAGAAAAATTCACCTCCGGCTTGCTTGAACCGTTGACGAAGGCTTAGCTTGCGAACTCAGCTTAACGAGGTCCGCGAGCATTTTGAACGATTGGCTGCCCAATTTCAGCTTTGACTTCCCGATCACCCTGTCCCTGAATACGATTGGAATCTCGGTTGTCCTATACCCTTTCCAGTACGCCTTAACGATGAACTCCATGAAAAACGAATTTCCCTGCGACTCCGTTTTAACTTCCCATACTGCTTCCCGTCGAATGGCACGCAAGGCTGTGGTGAAGTCGTGTACCGGTACACGTGATAGCAGGACTATGAAGATGTTTCCCAGCCTACTGGCAATACTCTTCTTCAAGGTTTGGAATGATTTCACTTCATACTGGCCGCCCTTAATGTATCGTGAGCCGACGACCAAGTCATACCCCTCTCTGATTTTTGCGACGAAACGAGGTATGTCGTACGGGTTGTGAGAGAAGTCAGTATCCATCCCTACGATGATGCCGCCCTTGGCGAATCTGTAACCGTCAGCATGGGCGGAGCCGGGTCCCATCTTTCTGCGGCGCCAGAGTAATCGAACATTCCCATATTTCCTGCCTAGCTTCCTCACCAAGTCAGAAGTACCATCAGGCGAGTTGTCGTCTACTACAACAATCTCTCCCCGAATCTTACTACGCTTCAAAATACCTTCAATAATTGGAATCAGCTTAGACACATTTTCGCGCTCATTGTAAGTTGAAAGGACTACTGAAACCAGCCCTCTTCGCGTTCGGGCGTGCATTAATCATCCAGCCACAATGGTGATTAGGCCTGCTTTCTACCTTTATCGATTAAATCCCAACGGCTAGATGATTAGCAGAACGGAGGCTCTCTGTAGGTCCATGAAGGTGCTTGTAACTGGTGGAGCTGGGTTCATTGGGAGCCATCTTGTAGAAGCTTTACTGGCGCATGGCGACGATGTTGTCGCACTGGACAACCTCAGTAGCGGTAGTTTGGATAACCTGCGCGAGTCGTCAAGCAAACCTGGCTTCAATTTTGTCGAGGCAGACCTGAAGAACTTTGGCGGATGGAATGAAGTCTTGGATGGAGTGAAACTGGTTTATCATTTCGCCGCCAATCCTGAGGTAAATGTCGGCGAAACCAACCCCGCCGTGCATTACCAGGAGAATCTTTTCGCAACATTCATGTTGCTGGAAGCGCTTCGCAAGAGCAAGGGTGCAAAGCACATCGTGTTTGCCTCCACTTCCACAGTGTACGGCGAAGCGTCTAAACTACCCACCCCTGAATCCTACGGGCCACTTTTGCCCATCTCTACGTACGGTGCATCCAAGCTAGGCTGCGAGGTTCTCCTCAGCTCATACTCATATACGCATGGGATGCGCGCTCTAATCTTACGCCTTGGCAACTGCGTCGGTTCACGAGCAAGACACGGCGTCGTAGTGGATTTTATAAAAAAGCTGAAAGCGGATGCCACCGCATTAGAGATCCTAGGCGACGGAACCCAGAAAAAATCCTACCTCCACATCGAAGACCTCCTCGACGCGGCCGGGTTCATTAGGGATCGTTTCTTATCCTCTGAACAACGTGTCGACGTCTACAACCTCAGTTCGGCGGACCAAATCACCGTCAAACGCATCGCTGAAATTGTCGCCCAACAAATGGGCCTGCATGGAGTAAAGATGAATTTTACAGGGGGCGTCGACGGCGGGAGGGGATGGTTAGGGGACGTCAAACAAATGCACCTCTCCATCGGAAAACTGCGAAGGCTGGGTTGGACTCCGAAACTCAACAGCGAAGCCGCAGTACGGAGGGCGGCGAAGGAGCTCTTGGCCTAGTGTCTAGACCGCAGAAATCCCAACTTATCATTACCCTCCCAGTCTACAGAGACGTAGCGTTCCTTGAGAAGACAGCTGACGCCCTCCAAGAGATCACGCCCTCTATCTCGAAGGATTTCATCCTCTTGATCGCCGAAGACGGGTCCAACTCTTCAGAAATAGTTGAGAGACTCCGAACGAAATACCCAAACATCATCTACTTTCAAAATGATCGCAGATTGGGTAGGGGGAAGGCACTGCGGGAGGCTTGGAAGAAAGTCCGAGGCAACATTTACGCCTATATCGACGTGGACCAGGCGACAGATGTCACGAGACTAAATGCATATGCGAACCTAATCAATCTACAAGGGGACTTTGACCTCGTTACTGGGTCACGGTATATTGCAGCGTCGGTAACAGCGCGCCCTTGGCTTCGAAGAACCGCATCAATTGCATACAACTGGTGGGTTCGAATGATGTTCCGGACCGGGGTTCACGACCACCAATGCGGATTCAAGTCCTTCTCACGTGAATTAGTTGAACGACTGGCCATTGAGGCCAAGAGCGATTCTTGGTTCTGGGATACAGAGGTTATCGTTCTCGCTAGGAAATTAGGGTTTAAAGTAAAGGAAATACCGATCTACTGGACCGAGAAAAAGGGGCGAAGAACGCCCGTCAAACGTCTACTAAAGGACATATGGCTTCATGGAATCGGGATGCTGGGCCTGTTTTACAGGATCTGGCTCTGTTAACTTGTCGGCGGACGTCGTTTAGTTTCATCCTCCTGTCAACGCTTTATTGTTCAGCCGAAAGAGGCCAGTCGTCGACACAACCTTGCTTGCGGTCAAGGCGGTTCAGCAAAACTATACGCCGAACAGCCAGCTACTCGCCTTGCTTGAACAGTTCCGGCAAATGGTCAACGACTCCATTAGAATCGGACTCGCCGAGAACGTTACCAGCCTCAAGTCACTCTCCACCAAAGCTTACAATCAACTTGCAACCTACGATGTCATGAGTTACTACAAACTCTGCGCAATCAGCAAAGCCACAGGCATCCTCAAGAACTACAGGAAAACGGAACGAAGAGGTAAACGGGTCAGCAGGCCCTACGCCCGAAGACCGCAACTCACAACATGCTACGGATTCAAAATAAGCAGCGGAAACCTCCTACTGCCCATCAAGCCGAGGAGCAATATCAGAATCCCCCTAAATCGTCATACGTTGCAGGTTCTTTCCGAGACTCGCCTAACGGCTCGATCGGTCACCCTCACCGCGAGCACAATTACCGTGGCCTACTCGAAAGATGTCCCAACTTTGGAACCGAGCGGATTCATGGCTATAGATAGGAACCTTGACAACGTGACAATAGCCGACTCAAACGGCTCAATCACGCGGCATAACCTATCAGAGGCTACGGAAATCAAGGCCATGTACCGTGAAGTGAAATCCCATCTGAACCGTAACGATTCCCGCGTAAAGCAGAGAGTCTACGCAAAGTACGGTATGAGGCAGCGTAATCGCGTGAGGCAACTTCTCCACCTAACCTCGAAACAAATTATCACAGAAGCTAAGAGTAGTAAGTCGGCGATTGTGATGGAACGACTGACAGGAATACGCAAACTCTACAGGAAAGAGAATGGACAGGGTCGTAATTATCACGCAAGGATGAACGGTTGGAGCTTCGCGGAGCTGCAAAGGCAGGTTGAGTATAAGGCTAGATGGGAGGGCTTGCCTGTAATCTACGTGAACCCGTATGGTACTTCAGTGAAGTGTTCGATATGTGGGTTAAGAATGAAACCCGAAGAGAACCGAACATTGAAGTGCCGTTCTTGCGGATTCACGGTAGACCGTGACGTGAATGCTGCTAGGAATATTCTAGCGGCTGGTATGAGAGCCCTGAGGTTCGGGGCCGTCGCGCCTGCAAGTGAAGCAATGGTACAAGAACCCCAGCGTAGGGTAATCTTGAAAGTCGATGCAGACGAGTTGACCGACCGGCATCCGCCGACAAGTTAACAGAACCCAGGATCTACATAGCCTAGCACGGCTACATGACGTTTAAACTTCCATTCAGTCAGACATATTCGGGCTGAGTTCAGTTGACACCAGTGACGGAGCTAAGGGAAATCGCTCTAGGCAAACTGGAGGAGCTGGCTCCGGCGTCTCAAAGGGTAGCCATCTGCGAATATGGGCCCTCAGTCTATGCAAGACCAGGCTCGTACAAGGGTCAAGACGTTATGGTTGTATGCGAAAACTACGCAAATGGGCTGCGAGCCCATCTTAGGGTTATCGAAGGGCATGAAATTAGGTTCCTAATAGCCGATCGGGATCTGCTAGAGTCAGATATCAAAAGGGGGACGCTCGGTGATTTCATCACCGAGAAATTCCTGTACCCCCATCGCCCACTAGCGAATAGCGAATACGTCGAAAAAATAAGCACCCAAGCTAAGACGCGCGTCGTGAAGGAAGAAACCCGAGACCTCGTCGTGGAGTACGGTGAAATGTGCCGCGGCTTGGTTGCGAAACCGGAGTTCTTCGGCATTTCGCGAATGAGGAAGCGAGCACGCGTTTTCATGCCCAGCATGGCTGATTATCTCAGGCTCCTAGAGCCCTCAGTTCGCAAGCATAACATAGTGATAATTCAAGAATCTTTCAGAGCCGCAATTTCATCGATGAAGGGCGATGTGGTGGAACTTGAGGGTGACCACGTTGCGTTCCAGGACAACGCTATCGACCGATGGTTGAAGGACAGAGCCTCGGAGCAGGCAGTGAACATACTCCGACAGAGCCAAAGGGCATTCTACTCCTACCTCACGAAGGGGCGTTCGATTTACCTTAGCCTAGATCTCCTTGCCCGCGAACTCAGCGAGCCCATAAGGGTAGGAATCGATCCAGCACTGATGGGAACGAAACCCGAGAACCCGAAAGATTACCTCTCCCTACGAACCTCCGAAGGCTTCACTTCCTTCAATGAGACGGCATCCTTAGAGGACATTGCATCAAAACTGCGCCCCGGACGTCCAATAACAATTTCGCCATTGGCCGGCGTTCTTAACGAAGTCTTCCTCGTGACGGCTGGAAAGGAGCAATTTGTTGCAAAGAAGTTCACGGACTGGCATGGGTTCAAGTGGTTCACGCTCAACCTTGTATCATTTGGCAGCAAAGTGTTTGCTGTATCAGGAAAGACAAGAATGACCAACGAATATGGGATCAATCGCTACCTAGCCAAGAAAGGGTTGAAAGTTCCACAGATAATTCACGTGAACCTTAGGCAGCGAATCTTGGTTGAAAAATACGTGGTTGGGACTGGATTAAGCGATTTCGTAACGTCAGCCGTTAATCAGAGCACATTGGCCGAGGGCCAATGTCGACTTGCCGAATCGCTTGGCGAGACATTGGCAAGGATTCACGATGTGGGGGTTTCAGTCGGGGATGCTAAGCCGGAGAACTTTGTCGCAAGTGAGGGTGAAATCTTCACCGTCGACTTGGAGCAAGCAGGTAAACGCGGCGACTACGCATGGGATATAGCTGAACTGCTCTTCTACTCTGGACATTATAGCGCAAGTCAGATTCCCACACGCGGACTTAGCATGCTTGTTGAAGCATTCATAGAGGGGTACTTGCGGAAGGGTCGTCCTGCGGAATTGAGACGGGCTACCGGGGTCAGATACGTGAAGGCGTTCTCTTTCTGGACTCCAGCGCCGGTCATACTTGAGATATTGAGAACTCTTCACGAGGCCAGTCGGGGAGAATGAATCGTAACATTCGATTAGTAATTTTCGATTTGGACGGGACCCTAACCCCCGTGGAAAGCTTGTGGCGGTACCTTCACGAAGCCTTTGGTACCTGGGAACAAGGGAAGATAGCCGCCCTCAAGTACAGCCGCGGCGAAATATCCTACAAGCAGTGGGCTGAGAGTGATGCTGGATACTGGGCGGGAGTTTCGCTTTCAAGGGTCACCAGGATGCTCGAGGAGATACCGTATCGAAGGGGAGCGAGGGAGGTCTTTGCGGAGCTTAAGCGTCGGCAAGTAAAGACCGCCATTGTTAGCGCGGGGTTGTCACTCCTAACAAATAAGGTGGCAGAGGAACTTGAAGCCGACGCCGCGGTTTCAAATGAACTTGAGACCAGAGAAGGTTGGTTGACGGGTGGAATCAGAGTGCGAGTCGCGGTCAACAATAAGCGAGAAATCATTGAACAAGTCGCTGCCTCACTTCAGATTGCCCTTCAAGAAGTCGCCCTCGTGGGTGACCAAGCTTTCGATCTATCGCATTCAGAGTGCTTGAGAATCGCATTTAAACCGAAAAATGACATCGCAAGGCGCCAGGCTGACTTTGTTGTGGAAGATGACGACCTCACCCAAATTCTTCAATACCTTATCTAGCGTGCCCGGTTAGAGAATGCAGATAAGCATAATCGAGGATCCGGTCATTGCCTTCACACGAGGAGTCTTTCAACTGCGGTGGGTTGGTGGGGTCCATCAACCTCTACAATGACCGGATGGTTATCAATAGCAAGGAGTGGGGTGTCTCCAAGTCTTATCAACTTCCCATTAAGCGAATAAGGTCAGTTGTGGTTGAGCGCAAGAGTGTAATACCTTTCGCCACACTCACAGTAATCGCGGCGGCTACAATACTATTGGCGAGATACAATGCGCTTTGGTTTTTGGTTAATCTGACACCCCAAAACGCACAAACCATAAGCTCATACGCACTCCTCGTTTCCGTAGTCAGCGCGATTCCGACGTTGATCCGTATAATATTCGTTAGTGTTTCTATTACTTGGGATGGCAATCCCAGATCATTCCGCGTGGGCTTCGTCCCACTCCGCCGCGGGAAGCGTTTAGCCCAGAAGTTTCAAGAATTGTCGTAGTGGAGCTGAGTTAATCGATTTGGGTAGCATGATCACGGAGGGTTCATTGGTTCTCCTATATTTCGATGTGAAGCGTCAATGGCTCATACGCATCAATGGGGCGAGGCAATTTCATACGCACAAAGGATATGTTGCCTTAGCGGATCTTGTGGAACGGCCGTTTGGGACTGCGTTGAAAAGTTCGCTCGGCCATACGTTTTGGGCCCTGAAACCTACCACTTATGATTTCATAATGCATAGCGCAAGGAAGACGCAGATAATGTACCCTAAGGATATCGGCCTAGTCATTCTCAAACTAGCGCTTTCCCCTGGGTTGAACGTTCTGGAAATAGGAACCGGCAGTGGTGCCATGACACTGGCGGCAGCGATGGCGGTGAAACCAGCCGGTCATGTTCATACGTACGAGGCACGCGCTGAATTCATGGAAGTTGCTGAACGAAACCTCAAGAGGGCAGCTGTCTCAGAATACGTGACCATTCATAATGCTGATGCTAGTACAGGCATCGAAGGTTCGGATTTCGACGCAGCCATAATTGACGTAGGCGACCCATGGCCCTTGATTCCACATGTACACAAAGCTCTATCCGGTGGCTCACCCGTGGTCTCCTTCAGCCCTACCTTCAACCAAGTTGAGAAGACCACTGAAGTCTTCGGGAAGGAAGGGTTCGTGAACATTCAGACCATTGAGTGCTTCATTCGCGAAATAAGGGCGGATACCGGCAAAACCAGGCCTGCAACAATCATGGTCGGCCACACGGGCTACATGACTTTCGCCCAAAAATGCAACCCGTAGTCTGCAAGTAGTTTCTTTTCAAATTCTCGTATCGGATAACATATTGGCTGGGTGGACATTAATACAATACATTAATGGTCGGGGGTGGGTTGTTTGGGTCAACGTCTTGTTCCTGCCCTCAAGATGCGGACTTGGATGCTTCTAGTCATTCTGACAGTTGTTCTGCTGCCGCCTAACGTTGCTTCTGGATTAGCGACTGCCCGCGGCGAGTCATACTTGCTCGTTGGCGGACAGAATGGAGGCTGGTTCCAGAGCGGACAGACGCCTAGGCTTTACAAAATCATGCTCTCAGACTTTTCAGTGAGTAAATTGACCCCGGTTTCAAGTGAAGGCACGGTATGGACGGGTGGTTGGAATGGTTCACAATGGTTAGTCTCAGGATGGGGAGTCGACCCCGGAGCTACGGGATCTGATCCATACCTGTACCTATACGATGGGCAGAAGCAAGTTGTTGGTGGCTCCTTGAATCAATTCGCGTCGGAAGCATCTTGGCACGGAGGAGACGTCTTTGCGGTCAGCTACAATGGGCATGAATGGCTGCTCTCAGGTTTGGGTTCTGGTTCGTTAGGCGAAGGTCGGCAACCATCTAACCATATGGCATTGGGGTTGTTCGACGGCTACCACTTCACTGACTTATCCTCCGAGGTCCCTAACCAGTGGGATGCGATACTGTATGCGAATGCTTGGAACGGCCACTATTGGCTTGTGGGTGGGGGATGGGAGGGTAATGATGGAGAGCTCTATCGCTTTGACGGGATGAACTTCACTGACCTGTCGTTCCAACTGGAGTCCGTAATGCACCAGTTTCATTCGGTTCAAGCAATTCAGTGGAACGGGGACTACTGGCTCGTTGGTGGAGTAGGCTTCCTGGTCAAGTATGATGGACAGAAGTTCACTGATCTGACGCCTGGACTGAACGCCGCGATCAGCGCCCGACACGTGCGGAACCTTAGCTCGTGCTGCAATGCTGTCAACGCCCTCGAGTGGAACGGGGCCTCATGGCAAATAGGTGGAGGTGCACCCATCAGCGTCACGGAACCGGGTACTGTATGGATCGTGAACTATGACGGGGCAAAATTCACCGACCTTACTCCGCTTATCCAATCCTACATTGCGAACCCTTCACAAAGCTCGAGCATACTCACCATTACCTATTCGGACGCCTCTTGGTTTTATGGAGGATACGCAGACGGCAAGGGTATCTTACTCTCCTATGCGAACCATACGATGGCCGATCTCTCCTATTTGATCGGCGATGAGATGAGCACAGTAAACTGGGTGGGCGGATGGCCCAAGGCATCTAACGAAAGTTCGATCCGAGATTTTGAAATCTATGCTGCTTCCATCATCGTGGTTGTAGCTGCCGCGCTAACGATTAGGTTAATGCGCAAAAAACACTTCAGTTCTTATCGCATATACAAAGAGTCCCAGTAATACATTGAGCAACGTCTGACTTGCTAATCCGGTTGATCTGGGTGATACTCCCCTTTTCTGGTGCAGCTCCGCCGAGAACCCTGCAGCCTATCGCCACAAAGAGTAGCTGCGAATTCCAAAGCCATGAAGGCTGTTTCGTTGTAGTCAGCGGGAGTTCAATTCGAACTTCTGGCTTTTTCGATTAGTTCGAGCCAGTTTCCGTCCGGGTCTTTTATGAACGCAATCTTGGAAGATGATCCACTTAGCGAAAAGGGTTCCATTGCGATGGTGACTCCGTTCGCTTTGAGCTCGTCTACAGCCTTTCTCACATCGTTAACTGCTAAGGCTATGTGGTCGAAATTGTCGCCTTCAACCAAATTCTTCTTGTCCCGCCAGCGTGTAAGTTCTATGGCAGCGCCGCTCTCGTCCTGCAAAAAAGCTATTTCAGCATTGTTCTGCCTGACCTCCCGACGGCTCACAAGTCTGAGTCCGATGAAATGGGTGTAGAACTCGATGGACTTGTCAAGGTCAGATACGTTTAGGCAGGTGTGGAGAATCTTCACTGAAATCGCTCGCTGCGTAGGCTGACTTGAAGAAAGATAATGGAGACAAAAGATGGGGTTGCTGGTGGCTTAGACCCAGCCACGCAGTTTCACAGCGTCGGCGACTCGTTTGACGGCTACCATGTATGCTGCGGCTCTCATGTGCACTTTTTCTTTCTTTGACATTTCGTAAACATCCTTGAAAGCCTTGGTCATGTGGGCATCGAGTTGCTTGTGGACATCTTCGAGGGCCCAGAAGTAGTTGTATGTGCCTTGAACTTGCTCAAAGTATGAAACAGTGACTCCGCCCGCGTTTGCTAGAAAGTCAGGAAGAACGAGGACGCCGTTCTTGTGAAGAACCTCATCTGAGTCGGGTGTGGTGGGGCCGTTGGCGAGTTCGCAAAGTATCTTTGGCTTGATCTTATTGCAGTTCTTCGCGGTGATGACGTTCTCCAAGGCCGCTGGGATTAGGACGTCGACCTGCAGCTCCAATAGCTCGTCGTTTGAGACTGGTTTAGTGCCTGGGAATCCAGCTACCTTCCCCGTCTTCTCTTTGTGGGCGACCAACGCTACTGGGTCAATACCCTTCTCGCTGTAAACGCCTCCCTGTGAATCGCTTGCAGCTAAGAGCTTAAGGCCTAGGATTTCTGCGCCAAGAGTTGCAGCGAATTGGCCAGCGTTGCCAAATCCTTGAATCGCCATGGTCGCTCCGCGTGTGTTCATTCCTATGGCCTTTGCTGCTTCACGCATGCAGTAAACTCCGCCCCTAGCTGTGGCGTCTCCTCTACCCTGCGATCCACCAAGCGCGATTGGTTTCCCCGTGATGACGGAGGGGCTGTTCATTCTCACAATCGTTTCATACTCATCCATCATCCAAGCCATAATCTGCGGGTCAGTGTACACGTCTGGCGCTGGGACATCTTTGAAAGCCCCAAGTTCCGACGCTACACATCTAATATACGCTCTCGCCAACCGTTCCTTTTCAGACGCAGAGAGCTTCTTCGGGTCAACAGTTACGCCACCCTTTCCGCCACCCAGAGGGATGTCCATCATGGCGGTCTTCCAAGTCATCCAGGCAGCCAAAGCTCTTACAGTGTCTATCGTTTCTGCTGGGTGCCATCTTAGGCCCCCCTTACATGGCCCCCGGGCATTGTTGTATTGAACCCGGTAGGCGCGTAAAACTTGAACAGCCCCATTATCCATTTTCAGAGGAATCGTATACACGAATTCTCTCATCGGCCACTTCAGGAACTCGCCCATTGCTTTGTCCAATCCGAGTCTCTTCGCGGCCATTTCCAGCTCTCTTTGAGCTATCTTGAAGGGGTTAAGTTCTTCTGTCATCATTATCTCGCCTTTTAGTCGAGCTGCCGCAAGGCTACGCCCATTATGTAAATGCTCCGGGGAACTTTCAGGAGAAATAATGAATGGCAAAGTCACCGGCATGATTTCGGCGGATTCGCGGTAGGTGTTGAAGAACGTAGGAGTATTTATTTGCCGATACGGCAAGTGCGCGTAGCTTGAGGTGCGTACCGTTGGTGGAGCAAGAGCCAGGGAAGAAACGTAGTTTTCGTGATGCTCTGTTGGTGCTGGTCGCCGCAGCCCTAATTATGTCACCGAGCTACCTCAGCCTTGCTCTGCTTCACCGGTTGAAACTTGATATTTCTCTCGTAGCCGTAATGGCGCTAGCGCTCTTCCTAGTCGGTGCTTTCTTGCTGGTTAAGGTAGTAAAGGAATAAGATCGCTCGGCCTACGAGTAGGGCCTGAGAACGAAATTCGTATAGATCGTAAGGGCAAGCGACACGAAGAACAAGGCGGCCCAGTAACGTTTGTTCCAATAGTAAACTTTCCGTCCATCAAAAACTGAGAACGGGATCATGTTAAACAGGGCGAGAAACGCGTTGATGCCAGCGCCGAACAAGATCGGGAGGTACACGAATGATTGCTGAAGAACCGGAAGAAGCGTGAGAAGCGCCAAAGTAATTATCACGTTTACACCGGGCCCCGCGATGGCGGTGCGGCCGATACGGTCTTTCTCAGCGAACCCTGAGATCATGACCGCCCCAGGCGCGATGAATTTTATGGGAGAGACAATGGAAAGGGCTGTCAAAATTACGCCAGTTGTATATACTCGAAACTCAGCCCAAAGCCCGTACCCTTGGGCTACATACTTGTGAGCGAGCTCATGAAGTATGAAACCCATTGAGAAAATTAAGGCTGCCAGTATCAACCCCGGTAGCGTGAATGCGTTCCCGACGATAAAGGAAACGCCTGCCGCGGTCACCAAGGCTGTACCCACCGCCAAATGACGCAACTCAGTCCGGCTGAAACGGAGGCCACGCAAGCTAGGTGAAAGAAGCATGCTCCGCCCCCCAGCTGCGACTTGCATTGGTGGAGCGTTCGTCCTAGCAGACCTGACGGCCTTCATACGCCATGTTTCACTGCACTCGTGATTTTCCGGCAATCTGTGGCTGGGGCAATAGTAGTGCTCGCAGTAATTGCATTTGAAGGGAAGGTCGGCTTCAACCCCACACCTCTCACATCTCAAACAACGAGGCGCCCCGGAACAGGCAAATATCTGCCCACCCTTACTTTTAATGTTGGTACCCCAATATACCTTGGGATTAATGTTGCCAAAATGCGCAACGTGCGGAAAAGAACTTCCTAAACTGGAAAAGTGTCAGTATTGCGGGGAGATGTTCTGCGAGGAAGATTACCCGAAACATATGGCGTGGGAGCGGCGGCATGCAGGCCTAGCTGAGGAGGAGGGAAAGTTCTGGAGGAAAAGGAGAGAAGCTCCCGACTGAGAGTCCAGTAATTCGGCAGGTTTTTCTAGACACACACCAATGCTAAACCTGACTCGTTCATGTCCAAGTATATGAAACAAGCGGAGAAAGTTACGATCCCGAAGCATAGACATTGCGGCGTCTGTTCAACGCCAATCGAAATGGACAGGGAGTTCTGTGGGCCAATTTGTGAGGATCAATTCAAACGGTCGGAAAGAAAGAGAAAGTACACTTTCATCATTGTCCTCATGATGTTTCCAATTCTGTTCTTTGTACTCACACTGTTCCGCAAATAGAAATCGCACCAGTAATGAACGGCGGGACTCTTCCCGGCCCCAGGCGGGCCGCTAATCATCAGCGCATAGCGAATTTCGAGCACGAAAAATCGTGATCAAACCACGCGATTGTTCCCTGGAAATATATACGCGGAACACAACTGTTCCGAAGCAATGTCAACCTACAGTGCAACCAATACTGTTAAATGCAAATCAGCTAGCCAAGGCAGTCTGAGAAAATTTGTCGCAAAAGAAACTATTCGTAAGAAAAGCAACAGGGCTTGTCAGAGAAATCGGTCCGCTAACTGCAATGATCATCATCTTAGCCAACGTCATGGGCCTCGGCTGGCAGAAACGTGTCTTCCAGTTCACTGGGGCTGCCCCACTACCAGAGAACCTCTGGGTTGCTGGCATTCCACCAATGGTCATGGCTTTCCTGATCGGTGGAATCATCATTATCCTCTCAGTTCTATCCTTCTCGATTCTGATCGCGGCTATGCCTCGGTCAGGAGGAGGGTACGTTGTCATCTCTAGGCTTGTCAGTCCAATCTGGGCGTTCGTCGGCTCATGGTTCGAATTTCTCAGCATTGCGTGGTCCTTCGGGATCATCGCAGTGGCTGTGTTCGAAGGCATCTACTTCATTTTCGGGCCCATAGTCGGCATAACGGCGGCTGGAGTCAACGACGTGTACCTATTCGGTGGAGGCGTCCTATTAGTCGTCCTCTTCACGGCCATTGGATCCCTAGGGGTGAGAATGGCGGGATACCTTCTGCAGGTGATGTTCTGGATTCCGGCGATTTTGACCGTCTACGTGCTCTTCTTGCTAGCAAGTTCGCTGTCGAACCCGAGTGCTTTGCAAGCTGGAATCACGTCGTTAGCTGCGGCGAACGGAATAACGGGAGTCACAGCCGACACCTACGTGAAAGGTGCACTCACACAAGGAATGGATGCAGCAAATGTGGGTAACTACTGGTCGGCCGTATCAACCGCCATGATCGGAGCCTACTTTGCTTACATTGGATATGCAGCATCGACATTCGTCGCAGGCGAAGTGAAGGAAGCAAACAAGAGCCTACCGAAAGTTCTGCTTCTATCCTCAGTGATTATCATGGTCGCATACATGGTCGTTTCAGGTCTCGGAGCATACGCGACCGCGGCGCTGGGTCGGACAACATTGCCAAACGGTAACACCTGGTCATTCTTCGAAGCCTACTCCTACCTATCGTATGGTAAAGGAAACTTAGCAAAGGCTGGCGTTCCCGCCATCAAAGCATGGACGACGACCGTCGCCGCTATGACTGGAATCGGTCTAAACCTTAGCTCACTCAACTGGCTGCTATTCATATTCGGCATACTATGGGTAGCAAACGACATTCCGCCATTCATCCTAACCGCCTCAAGAATTCTCTTCGCTATGGCATTCGACAGGGTTCTACCAGGGTCACTCGCAAACGTGAACGAGCGATTCCACTCACCCGTCAACGCAACGATTGTAACTGGAGTCTTCGGCATGCTAGGATGCTTCTCAGAATCCGGCGTAATATCTAACGGTGGTACATGGAACCCAGGCGGAGCCCTGGGCGGTGCGCTTAACGGCATATTCAGCATAGGCGTCTCAAGCACGGACCTATTCGACGCAGTTTTCTTCACACTGTTCGCTTTAGCACTGATCATGTTGCCATTGCGCAAGAAGGAGATCTATGAGACAGCACCATTCAAGATCGGCGGTAAAACAGGGATGATGGTTATTGGCGTCTTAGGTGTCGGAGCTAACCTAGCATTGGACTGGATGATACTCACCGCACCGCAAGACAGCTACAACATCCTTGCACCAACATCTGACAACTGGTTCGCAATCGGCTTCACCGTGCTACTTGGCCTAGTGGGCGCGGGTATGTACGCCTACTATAAGTACGGTAAGAAAGACGTCGACTACTCCACTATCTTCGCAGAAATCCCACCAGAATAGGCAAGCCCCACTCCCTTTTTTCTTTTTTCTTTCTTTTCCTCTTTCCTTTCGGCATTCGCGTAATAGCTACGCTGCATCCTCTCCTATTCCCGGGCCACTTTCTGAGAGCGGGACAAGAATTCTACTGCACCTAGAACATTTTATCGTTTCAACTTCTTGAGGGATGAGTTTACCCAGCTTCATAACGGCCGCGGAGTCATCGTGGCCAATGAAGAAGCAAATCAGCATCTTGAAAGGACGCCACGAAACCATTGCTATACCACAGCTTTCGGCATCGACGCTTACCAACGTAAATCCTGAGAACAAAGGTTGAAGATAAATGAGGCCTGCGCAACACAGGAAACCAGAGAAGAGGATACGGCACAGGGCCAATTATGCAGTGTATGGAGGGTCGGGTTGCAATTGAGGCGTGACGCTATCTTGTTGAGAGCCGGCTATGCGACTGCCGTGGCCTTGGGTGCTGGAACCTACTTGATTGGCTTAGGATTAACGGCCACGGTGGGAGTGGTTGTTGCCGCGGTTCTACTGACTCGCAGTGCCATATACCTCCACTACGAACGCTACCTCGCCTTCAGGAGCTTCGAGGATTTCGCATCTGGCAAGATACGGCACGAATGCATTGCATGCGGCGCCTCTTGCCATTTGAAAGTTAATCTTGGAAAAGACGATGTGGAAAGGCTACTAAGATACGCAAAGGAGAACGGTATTCAGGACACAATTATCGAGACACATGGGAAAAACTACTGGTTGAAAAGAAAACGATCAGGCGCATGCGTCTTCCTGACCTACGTAGATAACCTGCCTCGCTGCTCAATTTACACAATACGGCCCACCGCTTGCAGGCTTTACCCCTTGATACCTTCAGGAGCACGGCTGAAGGTTGACCCCCTATGCCCCGGCTTGAGCAAGGATCGTGGGCACACTTTCAAGGAACATCTCATAATCCAGGAAGTTGGCTCATACGTAAGGAAGGTAATAGGTAAAATCTAGCCTTAAGATGGTCTGACGTTTTTCGCTCAAAGGTATATTTGCAGGAACGAAGCAGTAGCCGCCGGGGACGGACCGTTTGACGCGTAGCTCAAGAATTCAAGTTTCCAGAATCGCCGTCTACTGGGCTGTCCTAACCTTTGCACTTGCGCTGTTTTGGTCAGTGTTACTTAACATGCTGCAATTGACGGGGATTGGACCCGCCGCAAGCCTCGCCGTTCCCGCTGCCCTCGGAGGCATCCTGGCCGTCTACATATACTTCTTCCGTGTACAGCAAACGCTCGAATACGATGACAATGGATATTCAATAAGTAAGGGTAGGAAAGAGGGGCAGAAACATTCATGGTCCGAACTTAGGGAATGTTCAGTCATTCGAGACAGTTATGGGCGACACAAAGTGCGTGTCTATGTTGAAAGAGATGGACAGCATTTCGATATAGATTCCAAGGCGTCTGGTGTAGACCCGTTCACCCTCAGGGACTACATCCTAGGTCGCATCAAAGCCAAAGAAGCTAGCACTTCTGAACCAGACGTGTTTGATGGCCTTGAGCGGGAGATTCAGCGCGGCCGAGCAAATTGGATTGCTGATCTTAGCGAGACATTCAGATTCTATCAGGTCTCAGGCGACATCTTTCCGGTGATGGCTCGGGGGAGCACACGCCCGAAGGGTTTTCTCCTTTCCCGGTTCGTAGCCGTTACGCTAATGCCGAATTACGAAGTCGCACTATACGCCCATGAGGTCGGTGACTCGGAAGGCGCGAAAACCCGGGTCACGCGCCTGGTCCGTGTTATCGAGAACCTTCGTGACGAGAAGAACATCAAGTGGTCTTGGCTGCTGCTCTTCAACGATGGAGCGCCACCATCCTCGGTCGCTAGTTTCATCGAGGAATTCGGCAACAAAGACGTAGGGATAGGCTGTATAGACACCAGCACAGGCCGCATAACAATTAGCAAGAATCAGTTGGGCGTTAGCCTTGCGAAGCAGATGAGGCTAAACCAACTAATCAGAGACTTGAAGAAACGCCGTGCTCGGCGCCAAACAATCCAAGCCGGCTAGCCTTCGACGCGCTGCAGTCGCTTTATTTTCTCGCCGTCCATCTCGATCAGGTAAGCGCTCAAAATGCCCTCCGTATATTCCGATCCAGGGTTCATGCACTGCGTTCGACCAATCTTCATCCATCCCCTACATTCGTGGATGTGGCCATGCAACCCAAGCAAGGGTTGGTATTTCTCAATTATGGCACGAACAGATTTTGAACCGACTGGTATGTACACGGGCCGTCCACCTTCCATAACCGGCCGGAAATCTTTGTCAAGTTTGGGCGCGTTGTCGATTTGAGATTCGAAGGGAGGACAGTGCAAGCAGAATAGTGAATTCTTCACGTTCTTGACTTGGGAAACTGTCTTCTCGAGCTTCGACATTAGCTCCTCTTCAGAGCATTCACGCGGGCTATTCCAGGGAGTCGGGTTCGACCATCCGACACAGGCCGCTTCGTGCTCGCCGTCGAGGGATACAGCGGATTCCTCAGCGAAGGTACAGTACGGGCTGTTCTTGATTACATCGTCAAGTTCGAACTTGTCATCGTTGCCAGGATGAATCAGAACCTTGACATCCTTAAGGTCACCAGTGAGCTTCTTCGGGATGAGGTTGAGCCATTCTTTCAAAGTCTCGCATTCAAGTTTTGCAAATATGTCCTCCACCTTATCTTGGGGGGCCAATTGTAGTTCTTCGAACTGTTTTTCGTCGCATACATAGGGTATGTAACAGTGTTCTCTAACCTGTTTCTTGAAATTCTCCAGTTCTCCGGCCGGAACGATGTGGGTCTTGTCCATGAAATCAGCCTTGTAGGTTCCGTCCCCTTGAAGAACTATAGGCGTGAGAACTTTACCAGTGAGGTCTCCGCCCATTATCAACCAGTTTGCTTTGAAAATTTTCGCTGAGTTTAGGAATTTTCGCCAGACTTGTTCGTTACCGTGAAAGTCGGATGCGAATACGATCCTTACAGTTGCCAAAGAGAACCGGCATTTTAAGGGCTTAGGCTCAGTATTTCAACTTTGGCTGTGTATGCCGTAATTGGCACTAGTCGCGTTGAACTTCCTCTACCACGTTGTACCATTTGACGGATGGCCCAACTTTGGCACGTAACTTCCATTGAAGCGTCTTGGGCTGCTTCTCGACCCTGTCCTGGAGCTTATCGATCCGCTCCAACACAATCGCTTTGTCCTGTTTAGTCAAGGGTTCGTATTTTTCCAGAAATTCTCTTATTTTGCCGCAGTTCACTGAAACTGTGTAGTTGAAGCCCCACTCATTCGCCAGAACTTTAGCGATGTAATCAGCGTTAATCTCTTCCTTGTCGCCTTTTCCAAGGTCATGCTCTATAAGGAGTATTATCGCGTCTTGGATATCCTTCTCGTTCGTTTGGACGATCTGAAGCTTTTGAAGCAGAAGCTCAGCTAGGGGAACTGTTGGCGTGTCCAACTCCAACCGGTCCTTGTAGTCTATTACGTGGCACATCTCAAGTTTGTCCAAGAAAACGTCGATGGCCTTGTTTCCTTCCTTATCGTTGAAAATCTGTCTGTGCCTTCCGGTGGCGCCTGTGAGCATGAGCGAGATGTACGGCTCATATCCCAAGTCGACGAAAAGGCTCTTGGTGAGCGGGCGAAACTTGCTGTAGGTAACGAAATCCATGTCGTGCTTTGGGACCCGTTTGAGCTTTTCGTACAAGTCCTTATGGGCTGGACAGTGCATTCGTATTGCTGCGCCGCCCAATATTCTCAGAGGGATCTTTCTATCATCAGCTTCGGAAATTATGCGCCGAATTTCTTTCTCAAAATCATTAAAGGTTGCGAATTCACCCAAACCGTACCTCAACCTGAACTAAGTCACATTTGTTGTTTCATGAACTGCGGTTTGTGTTTCCACATACCACATGGAGAAGATACCATCAACCGCTATTAAGTTCATCTACGCACCCCCATAAACTAGTCCGGCAGGCCACACGATTTCTGGCGCTCCTCCAGATATTTTTTTGTGCAAGTTTTGTTAACATCCGATTGTAAATCGTTCCGAAAATTTCAGGGACTCCCTTAACGGTTCACGGTTGTATTGTGTTGATGGATTGTCGAGCAGGCACGCATCTTCAACGCAAAACGCAAGGTCTAGAGGCTCGAACCTTAATTTGACAGGCAGTATGACATCTACTTGTTTTCGTCTCTTGAGGTTACTTGGAAGTGTCCGTTGAGAAACAGAAAGCCCTCACACTGTCGTTGACTAGTAGAGTTCTCTCAGAAAATTTGCTGACGAATTACCTATGGGTAATCCCGCTAGGAGCAGGATTCGTCGCTTGGGAACTGGTTACAAGGCTCAACCTCGTTCCACAAGCAAACCTGCCAACCTTCTCAGGCGTGCTAGGTGTTTTCTTCTTGTCCATTCAAGAGCCGTCGTTCCTGCTTCGCATCGCGCATAGTTTCCTGACTTTGAGTTGTGGTTTGATGCTAGCCTTCGCGACGGCTTTGCCGATTGCCTTCGTTGCAGGGAGCAAGAACAAATTTGACTTAACGTTTACGCCGCTAATAATGCTCTTCGGAGCTTTGCCCGACCTATCCTTCCTCCCGCTTTTGGTGCTCTGGTTCGGCGCGGGAAGTGTTGCAGCTATCATAATGGCCTCCTTGGCCGGCTTCTTTCCCATATATTTCACCGTGAGAGACGGAACGAGAAATATCCCAAGGGAACTGTTCGAGGTTACATCCGTCTTCAAATCGAACCGGCTCTCGACCTTTACGAAGATGGTTCTCCCAGCCATATCGCCACATATGTTCAGCGGTCTTAGGCTCGCCTACGATTTCGGTTGGGAAATAATAATCGCTATTGAGATTGCGACAAGAGCTGCGGGCGTAGGTAGTTTCATCGAAGGGTCCGTGAGCGGCGGTTCACTCGAAAGCGGGTTCGCGGCGATTCTGGCGATAGCCCTCGTTGCTGTGGTAGTTGACAGGGTGTTTTTCGGATCATTGGAGTCTTGGGCCAAGAGGTGGGTTTAATGGGGCCGCATGTCGAACTGGAGAACGTTAGCAAATTCTATGAAGCGCGTGATAAGACGCACGCGCTCCATGAGGTTAGTTTCGGAATCGACCGCGGCGAATTTGTCAGTATAGTTGGTCCGAGCGGTTGCGGTAAGTCCACTTTGCTCAAGATCATGGCTGGGATTGATGCCCCAACATCAGGGGAGGTTCGTTTTCAAGGCGGCCCAGTTCGGGGCCCGCATGATAAGATTAGCATGGTCTTTCAGGGCTTCGGGCTCTTCCCGTGGAGGACGGTCCTGGAGAATGTCGAATACGGTTTGGAAATGCGCAAAGCGCCGAAGCCGGACCGTCGAGCCCGTTCCAGGGAATACATAGAGATGGTTGGGCTATCGGGATACGAACACATGTACCCTAAGCAACTCTCTGGGGGGATGAGACAGAGGGTCGGCATCGCGCGTGCCCTGGCCGTGGAACCTGAAGTAGTCCTCATGGACGAAGCGTTCAGCGCAATCGACGAAGTAACCGCGGATGTTCTACGCGAGGAAGTTGCCGACATACACAAGGACACTGGAAAAACCTTCGTCCTCGTTACACACAACCTCTCAGAAGCCATTGAACTCGCAGACAAAGTCGTTGTGCTATCCTCTCGCCCAGCAAAGGTGAAAAAGATCTTGCCCATCTCGCTTGAACGACCGCGAGATAGGACGCATTCCCTATTCGTCCACATGCACCACGACATACTACACTTACTAAAAGAAGAACTGGAGAACACGTTGATTCGACACAAACTGAGAGAAATCAGGGAAGTTCAGTCGCTGCATGACATGGAAGCGCCGAAGAAGGAGACGCCCGCTCAAGAACACTCAGAGTGTGTCCCGGTAGCTTCATCGCCGACCAAAGCTAATGCACTTCGCGAAGAAACGATTTAACTCGGACCCCGTGCTTAGACCATTCAACTAAACTACGAAACTTGGAGTAGGCAACAAAACCGCGTGCAACCCATGCGTTTGATTTTCTAGATGAGTGCGATTAAGGCCACGACCCAAGTCCGCCGAGCCTGGCGGAAGTTGGTCTAATGAGACAGTTGTTTTGACAGTATGGTGAAGATTATGAAGGCCAATAAAATTAGGCCGACAGTTATGCCGATACGGTTTGGATGCTTTTTCAGGTGGTCTATTATACCCAATTTTTGTCACGCCGGTGAATTGGTGGATGGGTCTTAACCCTTTCTGTTGGGTGGCAACGCTGGGGAAATTGCACGTTAAAACTTAGGCCTGGGGGTGACGGCTGAGAATTAAGGTGGCCTCCCGGTAAAGAAAGACCCGCAAGGGAAGGCGCAGCAACTGCCCGAGCCCTTCTGGGATCTCCACCCGTAAGGTAGTTCATTGTTTTGGTAGCGCGGTCAATAACTAAAACCTGAAAAGTCAGCGGCGGGGCCCAAGGGTCACAAGGAAACCTAGTTTGAAGATGCTTCATCTCATTTACGATTCTGGTCCAACCAACTTAAGGCTCGCAGTTCGGGATGCATGTCGCAAGCAGCAAGACATTGTTTCGGACCTCAAGTAAGGTAACGGATGAAATCTGATTCAAGGAGCGCCCGTCTTGAGTAAAGTGGAAGCATCTCCTTCCCCGAACGGAGAGCTCGAAACCAAGAAACTGAGCAAGTTTCAGGCGCTCGCGGCATTCTCGCCTGATGCTCTAGCTTCAATTGGCTACGCTGACCAGGAGATCTACCTTGGGTTGGTGATCGCTGGGAGTATAGGGCTAATGTACGCCCTTCCAATCGCGTTTGCGATTACAGGCCTGCTCGCAATATTGGCTCTTTCGTATTACCAAATTATCCAGAAATATCCAAGCGGCGGAGGTTCCTATGAAGTTGCCCGAAAAACATTGGGCACTGTACCGGGCTTGGTGGCTGCGGCTGCTCTAATTGTCAACTACTTGCTGAACGTTGCAGTGAGTCTGACAACAGGCGTGGACGCTATTGCATCGGCTTTCCCCCAGCTGTGGCCACACAGAGTAATCCTGTCGCTCATGTTTCTGGTGGCGATAACACTCCTAAACTTGAGGGGGATGCGTGAAAGCGGGATTGTGATGGCCATCCCCGTCTACATTTTTCTTTTCGCTTACTTGCCCATGCTAGGTTATGGTGGTCTGCGCCTATCCCTAAGCGGCCCTGCGCCACTTGCCGTTATTGCTCCACGAGCCATTCAGCCTCTAACCATAGCCCTGTTGTTGCATGCCTTCTCAACTGGATGCACCGCTATGACGGGAGTGGAAGCGATTAGCAACGGCGTCCCATCTTTCCGCTCCCCCGAAACTAAGAACGCTGGCCAGACAATGATCGTTATGGCGCTCTTGATGGGGACGTTGTTCCTCGGCAGCATTGGACTCATTCAATCTCTAGCAATAATCGCTGGTCCACAAGAGACGATACTGTCCGCGTTAGCGCGCTATCTGCTAGGCAGCGGTCCCGCATACTTGATCATCCAAGCCAGCACCACCATAATTCTAACTGTGGGAGCAAATACGAGTTTTGCGGGCCTGCCCCGGCTCATGAGCGTTATGGCAGGCGATGGCTACCTCCCTAAGCAACTTACTAAGTTGAGTTCGCGTTCAGTTCATTCCAACGGAATCCTGCTTCTGGCAGGCTCAGCTGCGGTGTTAATTGTATTTTTCTCTGGTAGCAGTCACGCGTTGGTTCCACTGTTTGCTGTGGGGGTTTTTTTGGCTTGGACACTATCGCAGACTGGAATGGTGATACATTGGCGGCGCGAACGAAGCAAAAGATGGGGGTTCAAGGCGTTGCTGAACGCTACAGGTGCTCTCGCGACAGGGGTAACGTTCGTCATCGTGGGTGCGAGCAAGTTCTTGGACGGAGCCTGGATTGCTATTCTCCTAATCCCCATAATGGTGGCTATCTTTCTCCAAGTTCACAGCCGCCAGGGGGAGAGGCTCAAGGACACCGTAAGCCTCTGAATGCAAGTTGACCTCGAAGTGCATCACATCGCTTCATGACCGCTGCTGCCAGGTCGGAAAATCGATCTGAGCCATTCCGAATCCTAAGCTTGGGGAAATCATCATTCAGGGGTTAAGCCATCGAGAAAGGCTTGAAAGTTGACTATTTCACATCAAAATCCCAAATAACAATGGTCCATACTCGTATTCTTAGCGATCGTAGAATGGTCCTGTTCAAGACGACCCTGATCGGCGTATGTATCCTAGTCGCTGGCATGCTGCTGCTAACAACACTTGGGTCGTACGTGACGGTTGAGGTGCAGCAGGTGCAACACCGCGATGTTGAACCGCACGCCGAATTTCTCGTAGGAGACGTGGCGGACAGAACCTATACCCTACCAGCCAATGTAGCCGCCTCAGGGTCTGTCGATGTAACCCAGGCACCGACAAACGCGTCCGGTGACATTAGGTTCATGGTTTTTGACGACAACGACTACCAGAAGTGGAATTCCGGCCAGCAATCAAACTTCCTGTTCTCAGCCGATAACCAAGGCAAATTCATTTTCAACTTCACAACCACCAACACTGGAGTCTACCATTTTGTCTTTGACAATCGGGCTTCACTGTTCAAGAAGTACATAGTTCTCTCGGTCGGTTACAGCGAGGTCACAATTAGCCACGTTCCTGACCCACGCGTACCCACCATCGGGTGGGCATTGGCGGTGGTCGGGGGAATCCTTCTAGTTTATGGGTTGGCGAGGAAACCGCCCATTCCATGGGGCTAGGAGTTCTGTTACCCCTTCGTTTGCTGTATTATTTTCAGTGACCTCACTGCTTAATTCTGGGTTCGACGTCAGCTTGCTTAGTCATCAGTTGATGAAGCCTCGTCAAAGGCGATATGCGGGTTCTAATACCCGAATTAGCCGACGGGGCCGATGGTGAGGTAGGGAGTTGCCTGACCAATTAAGACCACGTCACTTCAAATCTTTTGGCTATCTCTTCTCCAAAACGTAGTTCGAGATAGTAAAGAACGTTACAGAGCTTACAACGAACCTCCAAGTCGTGCGTTCTTCTTCTGCCAGTCGCTATTGCGTGAAGAAAGTCGTACCCGCGCAAATTATGACTCTCCCTTCTCCCGCCTCCACTGCGATGGTTGATTTCCAAAACGCGTGAATCGTCACAACCGCAGTTCACACATTTTGGCCCGCCCAATTTGTCGAGTGCTCGCCTTCTGATGTTTGCGCCATATTCAATCTGATACAGCCGTTGTCTTTCTGGGTCTTTGTATGGCATGGTGGTCTTTCATTAGAGTTGAAGTTGACACTAAAAGTTTTATGCAGTGTAAAACCCTGACATGCAAACGGTCTAACTGATCCAGTGAATGCTGGATGAGAGCCGTGAGGTTCGGGGCCGTCGCGTCTGCAGGTGAAGCGATGGTACAGGAACCCCAGACTGATGGCAATCCTGAAAGTCGATGCAGATGAGTTACCAAACGACAAGGTAACAGAACCGGGCTAGGCAACTTCAAATAGAGTTGCACTGTAAGCCGTTCTCGGTTTCATAATGAGCGGGCTTACCAAGAAGATTGTGGTCGCTGACCATAGGTTATGCGCAATCCTTGGCGTGAAGGAAGGTGAGCTGGTAAGCTACGCGCAACTATCTAAAGGCCTCCACAAGTACATCAAAGATAACGACCTGAAAAACCCTCAACGCGCACACCCTTCAACCCCAACTAGCACGCCTACCCTTGTAGCCACCGAACCAACTTTACCGGCGACCCGTTCGACCGTTCTCCCTGCAATCTCCGCGGACATCAAGAAGTGCAAGGATTGCGGCGCCGAAATTCCAGCCGAGGCCACTTTCTGCGATCTTTGCGGCGTAAAGCAATAGTTGTCCTTTCACGTGATGTTGCACTGCAATTGAACGACTGTAATGTCAGCTTAAATACGATGAAAATCCGGCTAGCATACTTTTAACCCTCGCAGGCGGAGGATTCGATATGGGAACTGAAAAAGTAGGAATCATAGGGTACGGCACATACATCCCCCTACAACGCATCCAAAGCGAGCTCATAGTTCGGGCCCGTGAGAAGAAACGTGAAGACCTGCCCCAGTTCCTGGACAAAGTAAGAAACGGTTTGTTGCTGAAGGATAAGTCCATCGCAGGGATAAGTGAAGATTCGATAACAATCGCCACCGAAGCGGCTTTGAACGCCGTAGAGATGGCGGGGGTTGATCCCGCCGAAATTGAAACCGTCGCAGTTGGTTCAGAATCAAAACCTTACGCAGTCGGTACGATCGCTAGGCATGTCGCATCTTTCATAGGCCTAGGTAACCGCGTCTACATTGCAGACCTTGAAGGCGCATGCAACTCGGGGATGCAATCAACTGCTTTCGTTGAAAGCCAAATTCTCAGTGGAAGGATACGGTACGGATTGGCCATCGGAACAGATGTCGCCCAAGCGCCAGTCGGCGACCCGTTAGAATACGCGTGTGGGGCTGGCGCCGGAGCTTTTCTCCTTGGAAGAGATAGCCCGGTGGCAACAATTGTTGACACCGCAGCCTATTCGAGTTTAACGTTGGATTTCTGGAGAAGAGATGGAGCCACAGTTCCAAGCCACTTCGGCCGTACAACCGTCGAAGCTTACATCAAACATGTCATCGGAGCCATCGAAGGCCTCCTGGTGAAACACCCCGAGGTTTCCCTCATGGATTTCGATTACATCACGTTCCACCAACCATCCGGTTACATGCCCATGAAAACCTGCAAGACTCTAGCCCAAGACCAAATCCCCATCCTAGACAACCCGGAGCTGGAAGAGAGAATACGGCTGACGCCTCAATTCATTGAGGAGAAGATAAAACCGTGGCTGCGCGTCCTCGACACTGGAAACACATACGCCGCGGCTACTTTGATAGCCACATGCGACATACTTGACCATGCGAAACCGGGCGAAAATGTGCTCGCAGTTTCATACGGATCGGGCGCTTATACGATAGCCACTTGGATGCACGTGGAAGACAAACTCCTCGAACGAAGGGGCCGAGTCCCCACAGTGAGGGATTATGTGAACAGACGCAGGGACATTAGCTTAGAGGCGTATCAGAGGCTGCTGAGATACAAGCGTGGTTCTGTCAGGGCGAAACTGGAAGTCCCAAGGATAATAGCTGAGATTGAACCCTACAACGGGAAAACTCTGACCTACACATTATGCAACGGTTGCCAACGAGTATTCTATCCAGAAAGAGACCGATGCCTGGAATTTGACTGTAAAGGGCCCGTGGAACAGCACACTCTAACAGTCAACGCGCGAGTAATCTCGGTCCAAAGGCCGACTGTTAGGGAACGTCTGATGTCAAACTTCGACGTCCTGAAAGGAGGGAAAGTGTTGATAGTTGATGCGAGCCCTAACCAAGTTCAGCCGGGAATGGAGCTTGAGAGCCTCATCAGGCGAATAGACAGCGAGGGAAGATCTGGCCTCATAATATACGGGCCGGTCTACAGGCCAGTATTCAGGACCAAAGCGCTCCTTCAGCGTGCTGAACCCACGCCAGTCGTCGCGCGCTAGTTAACTACTAGGCTCGGATGCACGGTTCCGCAGTTACGACAGTACTGGGCATCTTCAACCTCGAAGAAGTCTCCGTCGTCACGTATGACGAATGTGTCTCGGAATCGATGCCCGATAATCTTGCAGACCATACTCAAGTTAATCACTGAGACCGAATAATGTCGCATAATATATGAATGTTCCGTTTATGGAACATATATGTATCAGAACTCGACATAACGAGTTTCATAAGACTCCCCGCATTTAGCCACACATTCATCAAGGCAAGGAGGGGCCCAATTTCTGCGGTATAGCCGGCTTCGCCGGCCTCAACGATGAAACCCTCCTCAAACGGATGATTGAAATCATTCACCATCGCGGACCCGATGATACAGGATTCTACGTCGACTCGAATGTTGGGTTAGCAAATGCCCGCCTGAGCATCATAGACATCGAAGGCGGCCACCAACCGATTCAAAACGAGGATGGAACAGTCCACGTCACATACAATGGAGAAATTTACAATTACCGCCAGCTTCGCCAGGAATTGGAAGTGCAGGGGCACAGCTTTCGCACTAAATCGGACACTGAAGTCATAGTTCATGGCTACGAGCAATATGGCGAGGGTTTCGTCAAGAAACTCAACGGAATGTTCGCCATTGCCCTCTGGGATTCAAAGCAAAGGAAATTGATTCTCGCACGCGATCGAATGGGAATAAAACCACTCCACTACACGATCCGAAAAGACACGCTACTCTTCGCGTCAGAGATCAAAGCAATCCTCCAATCACCCACTAACAGAACAGTGAACCTAGAATCCCTCCACAACGTACTCAACCTAGGATACATACCTGGAAAAGGCACTCTCATAGAAGAAATATCAAAACTCCCACCATCAAGCTTTCTTGTATTCCAAAACGGAACAGCTAGAATCGAGACGTACTGGCATATTCCATTACTCGACCCAACCGCAGATGAAGACAAGCTAGTTAGCAAGCTTCAATCGGCGCTTGATGAATCAATCCGTGACCAACTCGTAGCCGATGTACCAGTGGGTTGCTTTCTAAGTGGCGGATTGGACACTTCAACGATAGTCGCTTACGCCTCAAAGGCCTCCAGCCAGCCTTTGAAGACATTTTGCATGGGCTTCGGTGAAGAGACCGACGAGTTTCAAGATGCACGATTCATTGCCGAGCGCTTCGGCACCGACCACCACGAGCTAACCGTGGATAGCTCCCAAGCCATGAAATTGTACCCGAAAATGATCTGGCACATGGAGGCGCCGAAATACAACCTCTACCCATGGTTCGTATGTGAACTCGTCCGAAAATACGTGACGGTATGCCTCAGCGGGAACGGAGGCGACGAAGTTTTCGGCGGATACTACGCTAGATACCAGAACGCGCTTCGAATTCAGAGACTCACCAAGAACCCCATCTCCTCTATACTCAAAATTCCCGGAAGCATGTTTCAAGATATCCCGCAGAACATGAAAGCTAAGAACCGGCTACGAGTCATGAAATCACTTGGAGACAACGCCTCCGAATATCTAATCCTGGCAGGAGTGCTTCCTGATGCATTCAACAACGAATTATTCAGAATTGGAGGACATCCCGTCGCGGACGTGAAGAAGCAATATGCCCCTTTCTTCGAAAAATGTAATTTCATTCAAGGATTAATGAATGCCGAACTGAGGACGAAGCTTGTTGAGGATCTTCTTTCCGTTGACGACACGATGAGCATGGCGCACTCACTTGAACTCAGAGTTCCACTCCTAGACAACCGAATCGTGGACCTGATGGCAACTGTTCCTTGGCAGATGAAGTATCAATCCGGTACGCATGGGAAACTCTTGCTCAGAAAAGCGATAAGGGGAATTCTGCCTGAAGAGAGCCTTCGCAAGCCGAAATGGGGTTTCAGCGTGAATGTGCAAGCGTGGTTCCGAGGGGAGGTTGGCGAATTAGTCCGACAGATTCTACCGGACTCAGAGGTCATTCAAGAATACTTCCGGGCGGATAGAGTTCGGAAACTCATCGCGAGCACAACAAATTCCGACCGAGACAGGCGTCAACAAGTGCTTCTGTGGCAACTCCTCGGCTTTCACCTATGGCATAGAATATTCATAGACAGCGATAGGGTGGGCGCTGCCAGCCTTGGGGCCGAGGCGTTGGTGGCCTAACCGTTGAGTTACCGGGCGGTAGTAGTAGCGAGAAACGCTGCCCCACACCTCAAGCGAACACTGGACTCCTTGCTCAACCAGACCTTGAAACCGGAAGGAATAGTGATTGTTGATGATGGGTCCACTGACTCGACCCCTGACATTCTTCGGGGTTACGAGCGCGAACACCACGCAACGGTGAAGGTGATAACTCGGCCGGATAACGGCTACGACATTCGCCGCGTCCCATCGAACATAAACCTCGCCTGGAAATCCATGAGTGCGTCCGGCTTAGCATCCGACTTTCTCATGATAAGTGGCGACGACTGCTTCTATCCACCACATTACGCTGAGTCCCTACTAGCGAAAATGCACACAGATCTGAGAACAGTGGTCGCAAGCGGACGCCCATCGACGAGCACATCACTCTCCCGTGAACATTCACCATCGGGGAGCGGGCGAATGATTAACGCGCAGTTTTGGCGTGATGTGGGTGGTAGATACCCACTCATAGCGGGTTGGGAGAGTTGGCTCTTGTACATGGCTTCCTTGAATGGATTGAAAGCATCCTTATTCGGTGACCTAGTGTTCGAGCACTCTCAGCCCCGCGGCGCAAAACACCAATTCATCTATTGGGGGGCGGCAATGCAGACATTAGGATACCATCCACTCTACGCCATGGGAAGAATCGCCAAGAACGCGCTAACCACAACAGTGGGCACGAAGGGGTCGATCAACATGCTTCGAGGATACTTGCGGGCGGTCTTGGGGTCGGATGACCCATTTGTTTCGCCTTTCGACCCAGTACTGCGACAGTTTGTGTGCCGGGAACAAGCCCAGAGAATTGCTCGGGTTGTTATGTCGATCCTCTGAAAGGTGCTCACTGAACGAACTTGTTTACTATGGGCATTTTCCAGCCCAAGCCAAAGGCTTTCTTCGTTATCTTGATTGACGGCGCAGCTTGATGCCGCTTGTATTCCGCACCCCTGATTCGGCGTACTGTGTCCTCCACAACATTCTGGGGGAACCCTTTCTGAATCAGCTCTGCCCTGGACAGGCGGTTCTCAATCACCTCATCGACGAGTGGCGAGACGACGGGATAGTCGAATGGGTCGAATTGATCAGGCCGCAATTCAGCTGAAGGAATCTTGCTAAAACAATTCTCCGGAATGACCGACTTCGCTACCTTCTTGTTGTAGTATCGAGCGAGGGCGTAAACCTCCATTTTGCTTACGTCACCGATTACCTCGAGGCCACCGCTCATATCCCCGTAGAGGGTTGCGTATCCTAGGGCCAACTCGGTTTTGTTGCCTGTTGCAAGGACCAGGCCGCCGAATTTGTTCGATAATGCCATCAGTATGTTCCCTCGTATACGGGATTGGAGGTTCTCCTCTGCCACGTCTGCGGGGCGTCCTTTGAAGTGCGGCGTTAGCTGGTTCAGGTATGCGGTGAAGATTGGCTCTATGGGGATGGAGAGATACTTAGTGCCTAGATTCTCTGACAAGAGCTGTGCATCGCTCTTGCTGTGGTCGCTTGAATAACGTGAAGGCATCGAAACCCCTGTCACGTTCTCATTTCCAAGCGCAGAAGCCGCGATCACAGCGACTAGTGATGAATCGATTCCACCACTGAGGCCCACGAGTGCGTGTTTGAAGCCTGTTTTCCTAAAATAATCCTTCACGCCGAGAACGAGGGCGTCGAACATCGCCTGATCTTGATTCGACGTGGGCTCTGGAACTTCGTGTGCACCGAACCCATTCGAATCGACGTCTACAATAATCAAATCCTCCTCGAACTGTTTACCTATTCCGATTAGCCGACCTTTCGCGTCTACGGCGATGCTTTCGCCATCGAAGATCAGCTCATCTTGCCCTCCAACCTGGTTGACGTAGAAGATTGGCACGTTAAGCCGAGCCGCTTTTCTCTTCAGGATTCGCAAACGAATGTCGCGGATTTTGTTGTGGAATGGGGAAGCGTTGAGGTTCACAATTAGGCGGGCGCCCTGTTCGCCCAGGGCGTCAACAACCTTCACGCCGTAGCCTACTTCTTCATCCCAAATGTCTTCGCATATGGATGTGCCAAGTGAAACCTTCTGCCCTTCAATCTCCACGGTCATGGGTTTGTTTACGAGGGCGGAGGTGAAGTATCGCTGTTCATCAAATACATCGTAGGTTGGGAGAAGTGTCTTGTAGACTATGCCCCTTACGCTACCTCGACTGATGATTGCGGCTGCGTTGAATAGGTTGACGTCATCGTAATCGACAAATCCGACAACCGCCGTGATCGGCCCGATTTCTTTGGCGAGGTCAAGGACATGTTGTTTGTTTAGTCGAACGAACTCATCCTGTTCAGGCTTGCGATCGCCCGCGGGCGGCCGAGTCTCACGAGGGGGTAGCAGGTCGAGTGGCGGATAGCCGGTAATGGCCATTTCGGGAAAGGCTACGAGGTCAGCTTTGGCTTGCTCAGCCTTGCGAGCGTATTCTAGGATTAGTCGTGCATTACCATCCAAGTCACCGACGGTTGGGTTGATTTGCGCCATTGCGATGCGCGGCAAATGATATCAATGCGACTAAGCGGGTTTGGAAACAAAAAGGCTTTGCAGTATTGACTTTTCGAAGTCAAGAAGAGATTTGGACGTTCCCTGACTTTAGCGTACGCCCGAACCGTTTGAAGGGGGGGGAGGTGTCGCCTGTTTAGGAGCAAACTATGTTACCTGATCTAATTTTACTCGTACAGCTGATCCAACGCCTTCCGGAATGTGGAAGCGAATTCGGTTGGTTCTCGTTCCTTCGGAACATCTTTCATAGTATGCCCGTTGAATGTGACTTGCAACCCGCACAGTAATGCCTCGTGAACCATTCTTGGCAGGCCGTCTTCTGTGGTCATGCGAATCAACCTCTTGTGGCGCCTGTACAGCGCTGGCATTTGGGAGCGTTCAACGAATGGGATGACTCCGAGGTTCGGTAATTGGATCGTATAGTTTGCTGGGTGGGCAACATTCCCGATTATGGTGATCTTTTCCTCTGGGTGAGCCTTCGCATATTCGATAATCCATGATAAGCGGTAGATTTTCTCGTTTGCTTCGCCGCTCGGACAATAATACAGCACATCCCGGTCGGGAGTAACTTGCAGAAGCTTCCCCCGCTTGAATGCCTCAGTGGCAATAGGGAACGGCAATACCAACCCTTTCTGTCCTATCATTTCCTCAAGATGGGGCGAAACGTAGAACAACAGGTCGCAGTGCCGGAGGACGTACCTCCAGTACCGTTGCCTCCAGGAAGACAGCTCGCGTTTAACCCAATACGCGTCGCTGCCCACAAAATGAACGATCGTTTTCCTTCCGAGCAGTTTGGCGGCCAGAATGTAGCGGCTACACGTCTGGAGGTAGATCCCATAGACAACGCCGCACCTCAATATTTTCCTAAGGCTGGGGATCTTGACTTGGTCGGTCCATTCGGCGTCGATTCCGTTGGACCGGAGAACTTCAGCTACCATGTCGGCGTTAGGTGAGCCTGCACCAACTGCTAAAATCCTGGGTCGTTTCTCGGTCCTCATAATTGCTGTCTCCTAGCGGCCCTTTCAGCCTCGTCGATGATCAAGCGTTCGACCTGTGGAGCTATCGTCGCCCACCCGAAGTTTTCAGAGACCCACTTACGCCCCTCTGTTCCCAAACGCTCAGCCAGTTTTGCGTCTTCTATAAGACTCCGTATACGGTGGACCCATTCGTCTATGTTCTGATTATCAATGCTCCACCCTGTGAGTCCATCGGATATGATCTCGGGTACTCCTCCCACTCGGCTTCCTAAGACTGGTTTTCGCATGAGTGACGCTTCCAATACGGTTGTGGGACAGCAGTCCAAGTTTGAGGCCAACACGTACAAGTCTGAGCTGGCCAGAAGCCGCCTGACACCCTCAGGATGGCCGATGCCTGAAAGGAAATGCACGTTCTTAAATTGGCCGAGGCTTTTCTCGACAAGAGGAAAGTAGCTTTGCCTAATGTCCTCTCCTGACGAGACATAGAAATTGACTTCTGGTAACTTTGAGATCACCGTTCCGAAGTTCAGTAACCCCAAGGTCTTTTCGTAAACGGTGTGATTTTGAATAATCGCCACAGCCGGATGCTTCAGTTCTATTCCAGGTGTGGGGAAGAATTCCGCTGGGTCAACGCCCTGGTACACCACCTCCGTGGGCTTCGAGGGGAGATGCCTGCGGACCTCACTTTGCAACCACCTGCATATCGGCGTGACCCTGTCAGCGAGACCAACTCCAAGGAGACTACTAGCGTAGAGCGGAAATCCTAACAGTTTCGATTTTACGCGTGACCGTTTTCCCCATTCAAAGAATTCCCTCCAAAGGTCTCCTCTTAAGTGAACAATTATCGGAATCTTACGCTGGGGGGCCAACTGCGAGAGTTTCAAATGGAAAGCGTAGAGCGGGCTATCAGTATAGACTACGTCTGGGTTGAATTTCGCTAGAGCTTTCCGTGTGTCGCTGTCACCCAACATGCTTTCGAACACATTCCATAATCCGCTACCTTGGGGGCCCGCACGTGTTCTTGGGTAGGAAGGGGCCACGACTTCCGTCTCGAGTGACCCAGAGAAGTGCTGTATCATGCTTAGGAAGAAATCACGCTTAACTGGGGCCGCAACGAATGAGACTCGAACCAATTCTAAGCCCTACGTAGTCTTCTCTAGTAGTACGTAATCGTTGCGCTCCATTACTTGCTTGAATTCGGGTAATTCAATGGCGTCGGTGGGAACTGCCCTCCTGTCTACCAAGACGAAGTTTATGGCGTATTCTTGGGTGAGATTTTTCAAGGGAACAGTGAGAATAGGGAAAAAGGCTGCGAGCTTTCCATAATTCTGTGCGCTCATGGTATAGAATACTTTCTTCCCAGTGAAGTAGGGGACGGCGTATGTGTGAGAGGAAGGTAGGCAGATGACCCCGTCCTTCTTTGAACTTTTCAAGTAATCAAAGATGTCTTTGAGAAGCGCTTGGTCGTCAGTCCTGCTACGTTCCCTAATACGCGTCCAACCCCTAGCGTTTTGAACTAGTGACAATAAGAATGCAACACCCATTACAATTAGCTTCCAGTAGGAAAATTGTTGCCAGACGAACAGAGCGCACACAAGCGCCGAAGGAAATGCGTTGTAGTCCAGAAACTGCGTTCTTCCCGGATAGTGACCCAAGAAACGCAGGTGTGTGGCTGCATAGTAGAACACGAGCGTTAGGACAGACCATTGGAAGGTCGTCCATTCCCACGATCCTCTAATGCCGACAAGAGGCAACAGGAGGGCAACAAGTGCGAATGGGTTGAACGGGTTCAACTCAAGAAGCCAGTAAATTGGGTTTGCGCGCTTAGTTTGTTGCCAGACCCGCCTTATGGATAGGGCTGAACCCTGCTCTTGCCTTCCGGTTTCGATTCGTCTTCCGCTACCGTCTGTGATCCTATGGCCTAGAACTGGCGAACCGTACTCCTTGTAATGCTTCAGCCAGAACTTGTTAATGCCGAGTTGACCACGCAATACCTTCAGGTAAAATCCGCCCGAAAAAATCAATGCTCCGAGAACGGCAGCGATGAAAGCTACCGCAGGCAGGATGGACCAGCTTAGAATGGTGAAAGAAACTGAGAGTAACAGCAAGACCTCTGATGCGAACTTGTGGGAAAGGAGGACTAGAATTCCACCGATGACCATGAAGGGCATGAAAAGGAGGTTATGAGTAGATTGATAGAGCACGAAACTTAGCAGCGTGACATTGAACAATACCATCCCGAAAATTCTGGTGCTCAGGATTAAGCTTTCTTCCAAAACCACAGGCGTGAATGAATAGACTATCCCTGCGACTGAGCCAAGGAAGATGTCCCCCGTAAGGATGTAGCCCGAAAGGCATAGGAGGCTGGCATTAACGCTGTCCATTATTGGGTTAATGAGCCAGTTGTATTTCCTTAGCCACGACAAAGGAAAGAGCGAAAGAAAATAGAAGAAAAATGGCGGGTAGTCGTGTTCTCCGGGAAGGAGAAAATATTTTGAGACACCGTTGTACCCTCCTCCCTGCTTCAATAGGTCGACGACAAGTAGAATTGCCCAGGTGTCATGCCCGATTAGCGGTTTCCCAATTCTGGGAAGAGCCCTCAGAGCAAAGCAGAGGAGCCCAACACCGAACAAAACCGCGGGCACGGTGAAGTCCAAGACTAATCCTTGGTCCCGACAGCATCAAATCTGTTCATGTCATGTCGCATTGGTAAGGGCGATTGGGATTTCATTTGGTCAATTCCTCATACACGGCTTCATATTTCCTGCACGCGGCCTCAAGCGAGAAGTTGCTCCGAATGTATGCCTGCGCGTTTCGGCCTATTTGTTCCCTGAGCTTCCTATCGGAAAGCAATTTCACGAGGGCGTTCGAAATGTCCTGAGCGTTCCCCGGCCGGACAAGGGCTATATTCTCCCAGTTTTTCAGCCTGAGGTTCATGAAGTTGTCTTCTTTCGCGGACGATAGGACCGCTTTTCCCGCCGCCATGGCTTCAAGGCTAGCCAATCCTATGCCCAAGCCTGTGTCGAGGTCGTGCCCCTCCACATCGCTCGCCCCTATGTAGGAAGGTATCATTGCATAATCGACTCTTCCGCAAAAGATCACTGATTTCTCGAGCTCCAGTTTCCTAACCAGTTCAAGGGGGCTATTGTCATACAACGGCCCGACGACCAACAATCTTACAGCCGGAAACTCTTGCAAGACAGAGGGTAGAGCGTTTAGGAGCCCATTAGCGGTCCGAAGGTTTGACATAGTTCCTAGCGAAAGGACGGCCGGATCCTCAGGACCTAGGCCGAATTGACGCCTTATGGCATCACCTGATACGTTCTGGAAACGTTCCAGATCAACGCCGACCGGAATAAATTTGATTGCGTGGTCACTGGGGTTGTACCGATCTTTCATGTAATCGTGCATCAATTTGTCCATGGCTATGAGTTTGTTGACCCTACGGGCCACAAGTTGTTTGATTAGCGTTTTATCCACCAAGCGAAAGAAAGTGTCGTACATGAATTGAGTGTGCTCCATCCTAGTGCCTATTGTGAGCACAATAGGCAGACGCATGATTTTCGCTGCTAGAACGCACAGGAATGTTAAATCAAAGAACTGCCCAAACATCTGTACGACTTCAACTTTCTCTCTCATCAAAATGCGTGCAACATGCCAGAAATTCCCGGGCATGAGATTGCTGTAGAGGTCAGCCTTATGCAATATCTCAAGTTTTGGGTACCTAACCGACCTGAGCCGATAGACCGTCATTCCATCTAACTTCTCAGTGCTCGGTGGCCCACCGATGCTGGAGGTGATTACCGTTAGCTTGTGCCCGGTTTCGGAAAGTTTCCGCGCGAGGAGGTACGCTGCTCTGGCAGTTCCACTAACGTGTGGAGGAAAGAAAGTGTTGACTACGCAAATGTTCATGTCGCGACGCCAGGTATTTTTCAGCTATCCACCAACAGTCTGATACAAAGCTCACCATGTTCTCGGTGGGAAGAGTGCTGTCATGTGTTCTCCTCGCTCTAATATTCCAATTGTCCGGTTAGAACTTTGAAAACCGACACTTGTTCGTTCTGGTAGAGCTGGTCGTATTGCCCTTGGTCTTTAATCGTGGTCAGGAGGAGCGTATCCATTGAAAGAGTGTTGAGTGGAGGAAAACCATTCGTTCTTGCCACATCCAAGTTTACCTTTCTGATTCCCGTGATGAGGTAGATTGGCTCAGGGGGTTCCCCTTGAAGTTTCAGTTGGATTCTGGTCAAGTTGCCAGTGTGCAGGTCTGGATATACGATGAAGGCGTATAGTGTCACATTCTGTCCGGAAACTGTCACATTTTGGATGCCCATGATCGTTCGCTCAGCCGCGATTGCTTCGTACGTCAGGATTGGTTCCTCAACACCAACCGCAAGCACAAGCGCGTCCTGCGGCGAGTTATGCCTAACGTAGTCAAACGCATAGTACTCTTGGTCGGTCATAGTCTTGTAGTAGTGGCTATCCAGGATTCCCAGCCCGCCAGCAGTTGGTGCCTTGTAATAGTTTAACGCGCTAAGGTTCGCGACGCACAGCGAAATAATCACCAACACTGTAAGAACCCTTACGATGGCTTTGTATGAAATTGGTTTAGGCCTTGCTGCCATGTTCGTTTGTAAATAGTCTAAGCCAACCACTATGGCATAGGCCGCTAGGATAGCGATTGGCATAGCAAGCCAGCTAAACATGTAGACGCTACTATCCCCAGCGCCAGCGAAACCTACGTTGTAAACGATTCTCAAAGCGACCGTCAAGAATGCAAGGACAATAAGGTAAGTCATGAGAAAGCCTGCTCCGGCCCCGTAATCCTTTCTGACCCGTCGCGTCAACATAACCATGGCGAACCCGACAAATCCAAAAAGAACTAAGACATAACCGAGCTCGCCCAAAGCCACGGCGGCTGTTTTTCCAACAGAAACAGCCAGCAACCGGATGAAGCCCGTTGCGGAACGTTGGACCACAGGAACTTGGTAGGTGTATACCTTCGTCCCGAGGTAGTAACGAAGCATGACTGGCAGGACCCGGAGGTACCATACTATCGCGCTGAAAGTTAACGCAGGGGCGATAATAGTGAAAAGGGCTTTTGCCGAATAGCGTTTTCCAAGCTGAAGTGTGAATGGAAGCACAACGGCAAAAGGAATGAGGATGATGAGGAGGAAATGGTAGTACAGGACGCTGGCCGCTAGGAAAGCCGCAGCTAACAGTAGATTTGTCCACCTCTTCGTGACGAGTCCGCGTAGCATGAAGAGCAAGGAGAAGACAAAAAAGAGATGAGCCAGGCCCTCGGGGATGCCTATGGATGTTCTCATAAAGTAGAACCTGTCCGTAACCGTCAGAACTGAAGCAAGGGTTGCGATCCTGTGTGAACGAAGGATTTCGAGAGTAAGCAGATAGATCGGGATAACATTCAGTGCCGTGGCTATTGGAATGAATCTAATGATCTGGTATGGGTCTGTTCCGGAGGATGCCAGTGCTGCGACGAAGTACATGAACGTGGGAGGATAGCCTGTCTGCGTGAAAAAAGAGTTGAGCGTTCCCGTGCTTAGGAACTGACGGGTCCACGCAGTCCAACTCCAAGGGTCCAAAGCGCCAATGACCGGCGAGCTAATAGGATCTAAAGCTTTGATGGCGGTTGCAAATGCTGCAACCACCAAAAGCGGGGTGTACGTTCGCAGAGTTTTCATAGCCAACAATCGACTTGCTTACGGTTATAACAATTGACTTAGCTCAAAAACCAAAAGCCTTCTCGAAGACCTCGAATGATTTGGTAATGGGCCATCAAAGCCTTTGGGGCGACGCCGGCGTTTCGGCTAAACTCTCGTCAGATGTCCTCTCTGTTGAAGCGAGCTTTCTAATTCACTCATGTAGAGTTAAGAACAGTTAAATATTCCAGGTCTTTCTTCAACTCGCATCATGGGATGTTTGCTTAATTGAGTAAACAGATACGGTTGATTGAGCCTGTAGTCGGGTCAGAAGAGGAACGCTTGGTTGCCGAGGTTCTGAGGTCGGGTTGGCTTAGCGAAGGGCCGATGACAAAGAGGTTCGAGCAACTCGTCGCCGAGTTCGTCGGCGCGAAACACGCTGTGGCTGCAACTTCTTGCACAACTGCGATGGAAATCGCGCTCAGGGCAATGGAGGTCGCTCCCGGGGAGAGGGTTCTGATCCCAGACTTCACACACCCGGCCACAGCTGACGCCATAATAGTTCTTGGTGCGAAACCAGTTTTGGTTGACGTGGACTTAGCGAGTTACAACATGGACTTTGAGGAAGCAAGGAAGGCGCTTTCCAAACCGGGACGAGCTGTGCTTCCAGTTTCCTGGGGAGGCTACCCTCTAAACAAGAAAGAGCTTACCAAGTTGAAAGACGAGTTTCACGTGTTGGCGTTAGAGGATGCCGCCTGCAGCTTGGGATCCGAGTGTGATGGGGCAAGGACTGGGACGATGGCGGACGTTACCTGCTTTAGCTTCCACCCTAGGAAAGTAATGACGACGGGTGAAGGCGGAATGATAACAACCGAGAGCGATGAATACGCCGAGAAGATGAGGAGTTTCAAGAATTTTGGGTCGGCAAAAGTAGGGACCGAAGTACGATTCATTCGATATGGCAGCAACTACAAGATGAGTGACATACTCGCCGCGGTTGGCGTTGCACAGATGGCCAAACTGCCTAAGATTATAGAACGAAGAATCGAACTCGCCAAGAATTATGACAAGTTGCTAAACGACGTCGACGGTATTAGGCCCCCAAGTGGCGGCAAAGGGCTCAAGCACATCTACCAGACGTACGCAGCATACGTTGAAGTAGAAGGCGCTAGAGACAAATTGATTCAACATCTTCGTGGACTCGGAATAGAAGCGCAGATTGGTACCTACGCGTTGCACATGGAACCGTACTACCAGAACCTTGAGAGGCAAGGTAACCTAGAGAGGTCTAGGAAGCTCTACGAGAACCTAATCGCGCTCCCCATGTCGCACAACATGACCTCAGAGGACCAAAGACGCGTCGTAACCGAGCTCGGCAAGTTCCTAAAGTCCTTCGGTCGCTGACGGCCTTGCGAGTTCTGATTTTCGGAGCAGCAGGTTTCGTAGGTAGAAACCTAGTCGAAAGACTCTCCAAGGAAAAGCATGAAGTAACGGCCTCCGATGCGCTGGAGAACCCCTACGGTCAGTCCACCAAGTACGTCAGGGTGGATGTTCTAGATCGGAACGGCATATTCGAGGCTGTAAAGGGAAATGAGGTAGTCGTACATTTGGCCGCGTCTCCGCTCGTGGCGTCCCTAAAGGATCCAACGCTAAACATGAGAGTTAACATCGAGGGGACGCTAAACATCTTGGACGCAGCTAGAAAGCACGACGTTAAGAAGGTCATTTATTCTTCCGCCTCGTCTGTTATCGGAACACCCAATTATAATCCGGTTGACGAAGAGCACCCGACTACCCCTAAGACTCCCTACGCCGTCGCCAAGAAGGCATGCGAAGACTACCTAAGGGTCTACAAGGAAGTGTACGGCCTACGATATTTGGTGTTCAGATTCTTCAACCTGTACGGCCCCTGGCAGACCTACTTGAGCGGCGCGTTGGTTCCAAACCTACACAAAACGCTACTGGAAAACAATGAATTCCAGGTTTTCGGGGATGGGTCTAGCACACGGGACTTCATTTACGTCGAGGACGTCGTCGATTACTTCAATTCGGCGATGACCAAGAATGTCGAAAACACAACAATCAATATGGGAACAGGAATTGGCACATCGATTAAGCAACTCATCGATCTAGGCTCAAAGGTGTTAGGAGTAACCCCACGGATTGCATACAAACCAAGTCGGCCAGGAGAAATAGGTAACTTCGTTGCCGATACAAAACGGCTCATACAAATATTTGGGGCAGGGCCTCGAACATCTCTTGAAGAAGGGTTGAGAAAATCATTTTCTTGGCTAAGCGCGAAACAATCAGGAGCTCATGCTTAACCGAGAACCCGATATAGAAATCGTAACGGGACTTTAAGAAGGCCAGGTATACCCGTCCGTATCAATAGGTCCATATCCTCAAGCTTGAACAATTTCGCGAATTTTACCGCGACACAGGTCGAAATTACCATGACCAACAGAGCACCGAATTGAAGAACGAAAGGAATTCCTGACCTCGCGAGCAATAATGCGCCCAAACCTATGGCAACGGATAGTATTACGGACAAGTTTGCGCCTAACGAGAAACCAAACTCCTGAGCTACATAATGGTTTAGCAGGAACGAGCTTGCCAAGTAAGCCGCTACCCAACCCCAAGCGGCTCCTTCTATGCCAATTCTTGGGATGAGAATGAAATAGCATGATAGTTCGAAGGCGTACTGTACAACTGTTACCCAGAATGATTGTTTCAACTTGTCATAAATCCCGGAGTAGATTGACTGGAGAGCCGTAGGCATGTGTGCAATTTCACCGTAAGCTAGTATCAGGAACGCCCCAATAGCGGGGTAGTATCGCTGGCTGAGGAGGATGCGGACGATCGGCGGTAGGCATACAATGCTAATGCTTACAGCAAGCGCGAAGAGAATTGTCAATTGTGGAACGATTCTGTGGAAATATTTCCGTAGCGCGTCAGCCCTTCCCATACTCTTCAACCCCTGGAGAATTGGGAACATAAGATTCGGAAAAAGCATCACAAACTGGACGAAGATTGTGTTCATGCTGTTAGCCGTGTTAAAGAGTCCAACAGCGGCGACTGATACAAAATACAGTATGAGATAGAATTCGATTGGGTTATAGATGTAACTGAGAACGGACGTTGGAATAGCGGGCGACGAATAACGCACAGTGCGATCCAGCTCGTTTCGAATATTGGCCGTTGGCAAACCCTGTCTGAAATTATCACGCCTCAGCCATAGGGCAAGAAATAGCGACTGAGCGACTGAGCCTCCGACGCTTAGGGCAATCAGCCAATCGATGCCTGCCACGTGAACGTACTTGTATAGCAGATACAAGGCCCCGACCTGAAACAGCTGACTAATCAGGCCAGCAGTTGCGACTTGAGTGTATTTGCCAAAGACTCGCAGGTAACTGTTCACTTCATTCCCCAGAACCCACAAGGTCAAAAACAGCGGGACGGCCCAAAGAATTCGGCCAGACAGTCCTATCCTTACTGCCAATATGTTGTGCCCAAATATGTAGAAACCACCGAATGCCAGGGCTGTCGCCCCCCAGATGAGTGATAGCAAAATCAGTCTGACCCGAAATGTTCGGCGTACACCTCCGGCCTGAACGTACTCCTCTTTGCCGAAGCGGATGAGTGCGCTGGATAGCCAGTTGAATCCGAGAGATTGTAAGAAAAGGGCAGCTGTCGTAATCAGCGCAAGCTGTCCTGTAACATCTGGAGCAAAAACTCTCGTCGAGAAGTATACTGTGAATACAGATGGCAATATCCCAATCAAGTTCATGCCGTAAGACGCCGCAACGGTCGTGAAGAGAGTTGAAATCTCTCCCTTAATGCGCGGATTTTGATGCCCGCTGTTCGCAGTGGCCAATCAGTATGCACTTTATGCGATTCTACCTGGGCTAGCCATAACCTTACTTATCCTTTCTTGAATTCTCTTTCAGCTACATGCTTCAAGGTGCTTGAAAACAAAACATTTTAGCCATACAAAAGGAATGCGAAAAGACCTAACCTTGTCACTCATCAGCAACTTACCTAACCCTCTTACCTTTGAACATCTCAAGAACCCAAGTCAGAGAAACGTGGAAATTTGAATTCGCGAATAAGCACGCGAGGGACGGTAAGATACGTTCGCAACTTGAAAGTCAAGGAAATCTACAGAGCTTTTGGCGCCAAGGAGAGCGACGTAAGAGATGTTGGCCAGCGACTCTCCAAGGAATTCCATCGACACGTTGTAAACACGTTTTCGGGAAGAATTGGAATCTATATCGCCTTAAAGGCTTGCAACCTTGCCGCGACCGATGAGGTCCTTATCCCTGAGCACATAAGCTCCTGCGTCGTTGACGCTATCAAAAAAGTCTGTAAACCAACCTACAATCTGAGTAACAAGACAAGGGCTATGGTTGTTTTTCATCAATTCGGCTATCCACAAAAAATGGACGAGATAAGCAAAATCGCACAAGAAAAGAACCTCATGATAGTCGAAGATTGTGCACATTCCTTGAGCTCTAGGTACAAGGGCGTAAGAATTGGTAGCCTTGGGGATGCAGCCGTACTCAGCTTCTCGAAGATCTTCCCCACCATTCTAGGTGGTTGCCTCATAACAGATGACAAACGAATTCTAGACTTTGCTCTGAAATATTTACGAGACAACAAGTCCTCTTTCAAGAAAATATGCCAGAAACTCTTCCTTGGACCCACCTTGATAAATGCTGAAGCAAAAAACTACCTAGTACACCACATCTTCGCTCCAATAGTAGGCATGACTTGGAAGTACTTCTTTGACCTTCCGAATCCCAGTGACATGGTTTGTCACCTAATTCTGGATTACCTCAAGGATCTGGATCACTATTCCAGGAAGAGACGAACTAATCTGCAAATTATGAGAGCTCGCCTCGGCGTGGGGTATCACAGCGAGCTTGAAGATGGGTGCGAGGTAGTACCCTTTGCAGTTCCCTACCTTTGCAGTGACCCAGAAAGGATGCGGGAGGAATTGAGAAGACGAAATATCCTGGTTGGGGTGAACTATTTCGACATGAACCGCAACATTCTCTCCCCTAACTTCAAAAGAGTGCTCGCATTGCCTTGCCATCAAGACCTCTCACCTTCGAATATTGAATATTTGTTAGACTCTCTGAAGGAAGCAGAATCCAGAACTGGAACTCATCTAACCTGAAATGTCGACAACAAATCAAGATCAGGTAGGTAAATTGATTGGATAACGTATTTCAAATACGCAACGAGCGAGAGTAAGTTCTTGGGTGAGAATTGGTTAGCCCAGTTGCGGGCATTCTACGATAAGCGGGTCAAAGAATTAGAACGTTATGATGACGAACCAGCGCTAAACGGTTACAAAGCTCCGGGCGGGTCTCCCTATTGGACACAAGACATCCAAGAAAGGTTACTGGATGATATTACTACCAAACTGAGACTTGCTCCAGAGTATTATGTGCTTGACGTGGGTTGCGGTACTGGAATGATGCTTAGGCACATAGCCCCGCGGGTGGCCCACATAGTCGGCGTTGACTTCTCCCAAAGCATGATAGATCATGCGAAACGCTACGCCCCCGAGAATGCGACGTTACTACGACAAGATGCTGTATCGCTCTCTTTCAAGGACCAAATGTTTGATCGTGTTCTCTGCTACAGCGTTGTAATGAACATCCTTGATGATGACTTCACTCGTTCCCTACTGACTGAGCTGGTGCGCGTTACGAAGAACGGTGGATTAACACTCATCGGGAATGTCCCTGATTCCGAAAAGCAAAAGGAGCAAGTCGAGGTAATTCGTAAGCTGCAATGGAACCAGCCTATGCCGCATCCTCGCCCCCTTCAACGGATAATTGGTCGGCCACGAGATCTATGGCGCTATCGCATTCGGCGATCAGTGGCCCCGAGTCAGGGTAATCGGTTTTATGCGAAAGACTTTTTCAGGAATTTTGCCCATCGAGTGGATTGCGACATCAATATTCAGCCTGTAAATGTGCCCGGATTCGTTTATGCACCTTTTCGATTTGACGTTCTACTTACACCCAGGAGTACAACGCGAAAGTTCTCTGCTAATTATGCCTGACCTCGGTTCGAAACAGAGTTTGAGCTCACATGAAACTCTTCTTCAGCTCCTCTCACCTGAGGAGCGAAAAAGGGTTCGACCCCAATTCCACACTTCCTCTTGCAGAGCTTGCAAGAGATATTTTCGCCAGTCATACAGAAGCAAACCTTCGAACAAGAGGAATGCCCTCCCACCGAACTCGCGTTTGAAATGTCCTATCCTAGCCATCTTGTCTTGAGGAGGCAAGTATGGGAAGTAGGGGCCCATTTCATACCACTTCTTCCCCTCGTTTCGGGCCCACCTCATACTTTCCCATATCAGCAAATTATGTGGAGACAGCTCGTGGGCATTGTAGTCGACACCACCCGCATAATATGTGACAGCGTCCTTGTAGGAGAGCAGCAATACACTGGAGATTGGCTTAGAACTGTGTGATGCTATGAAAAACCTCATGGATCCCATCTCCCCGAAACTTCTATGCGCTTCTTGAAAGAAGGAAACGGGGCTCATTTCTGACCGGGAACGACGGAAGCTCGATTGATAGGGCTTGTAGAAGGCCTCCACGCCACTAACGCTGTTGTTCTGTTCGCAAGTAACACCAGATTGTATTGCTTTTCTGACTAGGTTTCGGCATGCTTTACTGCATGCAGCGAAAAGTTGTTCTTCCGTGCTAGTTTGAAGATCTACGATCGTCGTAGGTGTCTCCACACCCTGCAAGCGAGAGAGCCCTACCGTCGAACCGTACCTTGGTGAGGCAATAAATCCGTACTGAAGCAGTGGATTGACTTCAGTGCGAAGCGGAGGCATGTAAGCGGGAGCGAGCGTGGGCAAACGTGCTTCCAGATAGGTCGCCTTCCATGCTTTCGCGCGTTCTTTGAGGTACCCCAAGCTGAAGTCCATGGCAGCCTGCCGCAGTTTCTTATCTAATCCCTTCGCCAGGGCTGGGCCACTTCGCCCCAGCCCCGTAGACAGAAAACGTTGTCTGAAGCCTCTCCGTGTTCCCCTGCTAGATTGGTAAACGCAGAAAACTCCCAACGGTTGCCTATCGTCGGATATGATCATGAAAGACTCGTTTGGGTAAAGAGTGGCGACCAAGTCCATCCATTCAGTTCTGTGGTAGAGCCACGCTTCATCCGATTCATCGACGAGTCGATTCCAAAGGTGTTTGTCTGAATCGTGATAAGGGACTATCTTCACTGTTTCCTCATTCCGGCTGGGCAGACAAACATTCTCGAGATTGGCGTATGTAAAGCGAAACTATGGATGCATCCTTTTAATCTTGGCGTGTTCCTACTCAGCAAGAACGCGAATGTCGAATCTGCAGAATCAGCTTTCATCGTTACGCGACGAGCTTAGGAATCATTTCAAGTCTAAGTGGAAGAGGTCGTTGCCGTTCTATGAAGAAATGCTAGGTGATCGCGCACGTTGGGATAGAGCTGCCTTCCTAGGATTCGGAGCAGGAAGTAGCATGTATGATAGTAGCTACTTGTATGGGGACGTGAAGGTTGGTGAGGGAACGTGGATAGGGCCCTTCACAATACTTGATGGAAGCGGGGGTTTGGAGATTGGTGACCATTGCAGCATTTCAAGCGGAGTTCAAATCTACAGCCACGAAACCGTAGAATGGGCGCTTACAGGCGGGAAAGCCAAGTATCGCTACGCGCCAACGCGCATCGGTAACTCTTGTTTCATCGGAAGTTTAACCGTCATCCGAATGGGCGTCAAAATCGGCGATCACGTTCTAATTGGGGCCCAGAGCTTTGTGAACAAAGATTTACCCGCCTACTCAATCGCCACGGGATGCCCAGCAAAAATCATTGGTCGCGTGGAATTAGCTGGGGATCAAGCAAAGTTCGTCTACCTAAGCAGTACGAAGTGACCTCACTTCGGTGCATCCAATGCTTCATCCCTTGGGGCTGCACTAAACTTGATTTTGCCAGTGCTGAGGTGCCCCGACTGCAGACTTCCAATCAAAGATTTCGTATGTCCAATTTGTAAGAGAGATTTTCGCACAGGTGACAAGCCATACTTAGATTTCCTACCCGTTGAGGACTATCGCAGCGGCGATTCTGAATTCACCCAAATGCCCGACATATTCGAGAATTTTTCTAGATTCATAGGCGCAAGAAAAGTACTTAGCGAGTATGACATAACGAACATTGAGAAAACCAACCTCAAACTTTTCCAATCCGTCAAAAGACATGAAGGGCTGAGAGTCCTAGAGATAGGAGCCGGGCGGGGGTATTTTTGCAGGTTATTTACGACAAAATACACTGCCAACTACTATTGCGCCCTCGAATATGAGCAATCTAACCTGAACTACGGTTTGAGATTAGGAAATTTCCAGAACGCCTCGCAACTGTTCCGTGGCTCTGTTTATTCATTACCTTTCGAGGATCGCCAATTCGATTTAGTCGTCATTTCTGAGGTCTTGGAGCATTTGTCAGAACTGGATCTAGCGATGGGCGAGATTAGACGAGTCCTCGATCCTAACGGATGGGCTATAGCATCTGTCCCAAATTCCATCCTATACATGTATCCGTACCCTATCCTGATCACGCTACTCCAGTCGATTCATCATCTTGGAGACCAAAATGATGACAAAGGTTTTCGACTCTTAGTCCGAAGGTTTAGGCGATTAGCTAATGATAATCTGCAGGGGACTTATCATCGGCCCTTCTTTCCGTCACAGTTTGCCAAGCTGTTCAAAAATCACGGCTTCAGCATTGAAAATCATGTTTCATCCATGTTGACCTATTTCTGGGATCCAGCATTAACCAATTTCGCCGACAGATACCCTAACTCTAGTGCAATGATGTTTTTCTCAAAAGTCGCCATCAATATCTCCGATCGCCTTCTTCAAAGTAGGTTGCCCATCATTAGATACAGTGGAATCAGACAACACATTCTAGCCAGAAAGCGCAATGAAATGACGAAGTAATTCTGACTGAATCGTTGCTCGAGCCGCTTCATCAGCAGCTCTTTTCGGTGCACAATAGCGGGGGGGCCAAACAATGGAGGGATTATATGCGGCAATTTTGCGTATTAGGCCGACTTAGTATTCTGTTGTGCGACACCATGTTTCTAATTTGTTTGACTCACGACATAGATCAGTTAGAGCATCCATTCTCTAGCACTCTAGGCTTGGCTCATGGACTCTTTAACTCTGCCAAAATGAGAATTGCACTTCGCTACTTGGCTGGAGTCGCTTCGGCTAGAAAGAACCCGTACGATACTTATGATAGGATATTAGACCTTGAAAAGAAGTATGGTGCAACATCAACCTTCTTCGTTGTCCCTGCGCAGAGTAAGGCAAACGCCGAGTGCCTAGCGAGGCTTCGAGCCGCTAGAACTGAAGTCGCACTTCATAACATAGGTACTTCATACATATCTCCATCTGAATTAGCGAGACAGAAGAACGTCATCGAGAAATTCTTAGGGTCAGAAATCTCGGGGGTCAGATCACATCGGCTCGATCTTATGATTCCTAGAACCTTTGAGTTTCAGAAACATTGTGGCTTCAAGTACGATTCGAGTTTCTTCCCACCACGGTACGGGAACAAGAGGATATACACCCCTTTCCCAGCAACGGATGGATTACTTGAACTACCGCTTGCGTTCATGGACAGCGATTTCCAGGAAATGGCAATGGTCGGCCCTGATGCGTTGCAAAAGACTTGGACGCGCATTGAAAGAATACTGGAAGACTATCGCCGCCGTCAAGGAGTCTGTACAATTCTGTGGCACCCTACAGCATTCTACGACGACGGGTGCGAGCTGCACAATCTAAACTATCAGCACTTCAAAGGCTTCGATAAACTTTACGAAATGATTTTGGAATATGGCTCAACGAAGAGTGATAGGATGTGCGGATGCTTGGAGGCAATCGAGCATTGGAAAGGTTCAGAAGAAAGCATGTGGTAGCCGACCAAGTAAGGCGAGATTCTCTCAATCACAATTCAATAGAGAAAGAAAGACGTCTGAGCGGATAGAGCGGTCGGTCGAAGTTGGAACTCCTGCAGAGTAGGTTGATGGACGTCCTTGTCTGCCCAGCTTGCCACTCCAAGCTACGGCTTCACATACTCTCCGAGCAACGCAAAGATGGAGTGCTTCGCTGTCCGAGGAAACATGCTTATCCGATAATCAATGGCCTGCCAAAGATACTCGTGGGCGGACTTGAAAGCGATTACGCACAGTTCTTATCCCGTTACCGAGAGGAGCTTGCTTCCGAAAATATGGTATTCTATTCAGAGGCCAATGGTAGGGCCGAGAGTAGGCAAGATCAGGACACCTTTCGTGAGAAATGGACCTCTAAAGACACCATGGGCGTAAGCAGCTCGTCGCCTTACAAAGCATTCATGCGGAAGTGGATGTTGGAGAAATATGGGTGGAAAAACGAAGCTGGTTTTGCAGAGGGGCTAAGGGGTCGCCAACTAATCCTGGACGCCGGAGCCGGTCTCGGGAGGGAAGTAATCAATTTGGCCACGGCCGCGCCGGAAGCGACAGTTGTGGGTCTCGAGTTCTCGGACTGCGCAGCAAATGCCCTGCGGAACGTATCCCCTCTTCAGAATGCTTGCATAGTGCAGGGCGATATTATGCGAATGCCATTCGCTGAAGATTCATTCGATTATATTTTGAGCGAGGGTGTGCTACATCACACACCTAAAACCCAGGAAGCGTTCAAGAAATGCTGCGTTGTTCTAAAGAAAGGGGGCGAGATTGCGTTCTACATTTATCGAAAGAAGGGCCCAATAAGGGAATTTGCGGACGATTTCTTGAGAAAGGTCATTCAGGACATGTCCGTAGAAGAAAAGTGGAGGATGGCAGAGCGGATTACCTCGCTGGGAAAGTCTCTGTCTGAGGCGCATGTGGCTGTGGAAATTTCCGAGGGCATTCCCGAACTTGGCATCAAAAAAGGGGAAATTGACGTTCAGAGATTCATCTATTACAGCTTCTTGAAGTGTTTCTGGAATCAGGAGTTACCGTTTGAGGAGAACGTGATAATCAATTTCGATTGGTATGTTCCCAGGCATGCGCAGCGTCATACGGAAGAAGAGATACGGGGATGGTGCAAGGAGAACGCCATAAAGATAGTATGGTTTCACGAAGAAGAGTCCGGCTACAGCGTTCGGGGAATAAAGACTTAGTCAATTCGGAGGTTCACTGCTGGGCCAAAGGCCTACGCCGTGGTGTTCCGACGTATCCGCCTTGAATTAATGTTGTCATCATTTTCTCTAGGTTTTCGATTTGGCGTCTTTCCTCACTGGTTATGAGGTTCTCGCGGTCAGCAATTTTCTTTAGCAGGCTAAGCATTTCAAGATAAAGTGGGGCAAAGGCTTCGCGAAGGTATCCCGGCTGCAACTTGTAGGCGTAAGGATTGGCTTCGGCCATGATGTCCTGTTCGCTAGCCATAGCAGAAGTCCCCTTGATGTGTAACCAACCAATGATCGTCGAAAGGGGGACGCCCACCAGGGCAGCAATCACAATGAACCGCGTAAAACTACTGAAAATATCGTGCAGTTGAGGGACGCTTTTGACTAGAAGGTAGTAGACCACCGTAGCTGTGCTGACCAGTCCCAACAAGAATGTCAGATATGTCCCGTAACCAATTCTGAAGTAATACCAGGTCCTCGTTAGAAGAATGCCGTACTTGGAAGGGGCCAACTATTGGTCTCCTAAAGTGCCCCGCAAAGTGTCATGTTACTTAAACATGGTCTCAATGGAAGCTTGTCATGAGCGACATAGAAACGTAACCTTCTGGGCAAACTAGAGTGGTTTCGACGCCTTTCCCTACAAGAAGGTGCAGTCTTTGCACTTGTCGGGAGGATCTTCCGAAAGTAGTTTTTCTCTGAACGTCCGGAACTTTTCGCCATTCCATATTTCGCTGAAGCCGTCTTTACTCAAATTGCCGAATGAGACAAAGTGGATTGCGCAGCAGGGACGGACTTCACCTCTCTCATCCGTGACCAGCATTGTCCAAGGCTGCTTGCATCTGGTTCTAACTTTGGGTTGTGTCAAGGGCGGCAAACCTATCTCTAACCCGAATTCCTTAGCCATCCCCTCAGCTTGTTCGAACAGTTTTCTCATCTCATCCTTCTCAGCATCGGATGCGCAACGCAGAGACTCCGAGCGGGTCGAAATGCCAACGTCGAAGGCATATTGCATATCCGAGAAACTTATGGCGTCTACTCCAGCAGCCCCGCACAACTTCACCATGTCCCCGACTTGCCGGTAATTACGCATCATGAGTATCGAGTTGACGACTATCCGAAGGTTCGACCCTGCGCGTTTCTTGGCATCTATCAAGTTCTTCATAGCGGTCGTTACCTTCTCTAGCGTCGTACCCACCCTTATCGCTTTGAAAGTTTCAGGATCAGCGCTGTCGATAGAGATGTGTACAACGTCGAGGCCAGATTTGAGGACGTTTTCAATGTTTTTCTCATTTAACAACGTTGCATTTGTTGTGACGACGGTTCGTATCTTTCGTTTCTTAGCATACTCTATCATCCTGAAGAGATCCTTATGCATCAGCGGTTCGCCAAGCCCTGTAAGTTCAACCTCTTTGATGAAGGGCATTTTGTTCAGTATTTTAGTAAATTCCTCGAATGACATTGCCTGATCTTTGAACTGCGGATCGTTTCTCGGGCACATCGTGCACTTGAGGTTGCAATAACCTTCCACCGAAATCTGGGCATTAATCGGCCCATAGGGGACTTCGTAGGGGAGCTCTGTTCCATTGACTATCTTAGAAACTCTGAAGACGACGCGATTGTAGAGTTGGTGAATATTCGAGTTCCTTATTATATGATATCGCAGGCGAAGTGTCGATAACAGGCCGCGCCCTGATGTTTTCGTCTGTCAGTCAACCTCAGTGGGCGATACTTGAGGCGTTGTGCTTATACCTTCTATCCGTTTCAATTTCCCATGGCTTCGGCAGACGTTCGTTTTCATTACGTATGGCATATTTAAGCCTTGACTCAAGTTATCCGCATTTTTCTGAGACTCGCGAGAAATCTAATCGCGCCCCCAAGAAAATTAGGCCAGCGTTGACCATAAGTCAAGTCGGACTCTTCTGTTGAGTTCTTTGGGAGGCGAATCGGGTTGTTTGATTCCCAAAAGCTTTCATGCGCCATTCTAGGAGAAGGTCCAAAATCATGCGATCAAATCAAGTTTCCCTTCTCGCTTGTCCGATTTGTAAAGCTAATCTCGATTTGCAGGTCTCGGACAGACGAGATGAGAGAATCAGGGAGGGCACTCTTCGATGTGCACGGTGTGCCGCGCATTTTCCCATCTTGAATTATGTTCCACGTTTTGTACCCGAGAAGACATACGCAGATTCCTTTGGACTGCAGTGGACTAAGCACGCTAGAACACAGTACGATAGCTATACAGGTCTACCGATATCGGAGGAGCGATTTTTCAAGGAAACCAAATGGCCGAGGAAAATGTCTGACCAAGCAATATTAGAGGTGGGTTGTGGTTCTGGGAGGTTCACGGTGCACGCTGCCGCGACGGATGCCACTGTGGTATCCCTCGATTATAGTGCGGCCGTTGACGCCAACTACATGATTAATGGCGAGAGAGACAACCTGCTGATCGTTCAAGCGGATGTCTATTCGATGCCTTTCAAAGGAGGGTCCTTTGATAGGGTCTTTTCCTTCGGCATGTTGCAGCATACCCCTGATGTCAAGAAAGCGTTCCATTCTTTGTTAGGCCCATTGAAACCGAAAGGGAAAATCGCAATTGATGTTTACGCAAAGGGGAAGAGTCTTAGAGGAAAATTGGCCACAAAACATTTTGTAAGGCCTGTTACCAAACGCCTTCCGAATAGCCCTCTCTACTCGCTTTGTAGCCGCTATGTTCGATTGATGTGGCCCATGGCGAAGGTTATTCACCGTATACCGCGAATTGGCCCAGGAATAAATTGGCGATTGCTCATACCGGACTATATGTCATCATACCATCTTCCGGAACGGATACTTCGAGAATGGGCTATGCTCGACTGTTTCGATATGTTGTCGCCAGCATTTGATAATCCGCAAACGATTGAAACAGTTGCCTCATGGTTCTCTGAGGCCAACTGCAAAGACGTAGAGATAGAATACGGCTACAATGGAATCGAGGCTCGCGCAACTAAACCGTAGGTCTAGATTGAAGGAATCCCGCCCGTGTTCACTGCGCCAGCAGGGCGGTCATTTGAAGCTTGGGCTCAGGTGACCTGTCCAACATATACATCCTGTACCATATCTCTAAGGCCAACAGGTCCCAGATGACGATGTAATGCTTGACCAGATTCATCGAGGCCTTATGGCGCAACACTTCTTCAACGTAATCCTTTCTAACGTAGCCTTTTTTCACAGCATAGCCTTCTGGGAGCAATTGGTTTGCGTATTCGGCTATGTTTTTTGAGAACTGCACGCCAACTGTGCCCCCGAAACCCTGTTTTTCTTTTTTCAGAACCCGGTCTGGCAAAATGCCTTCCATGGCCTTCCGGAATATGTACTTACCACGTCCATCTTTGTATTTCAGCCTCGCAGGAATCTTGCCTGCGAGATCAATGAGTTCGTTGTCGAGGAGCGGAACGCGGGCTTCGATGGAGTTCGCCATAGACATGGTGTCTTCTACGTGAAGAAAGTCGTCGGGCATTTTCACGCTGAAGTCTGCGAGAATTATCTGGTCAACGAACGATAGTTTGTTTCGGAAGTAATCTCCAAAGACATTCCCTACCCTGGGCAGTTTTCGGGATAACAGGCGCTTACCATAGATCTTTTTCAACCATTCCTCGTCAAACACCTCGTCAAGGCTTGCGACTTGCAGATAGAGGTCTCGATTGCTCCCGATGTAGGCTACTCGCTTAAGTTCGTGGATATGGTCTATTTCAAAAATGGATCCATACCGCGAAACGTACCGCGCCAGAGATGCCACGCTCCGACCCGCGGATGTGGCCACTTTCTTGGGTATCGCCCTTCTCTCACGTTCAACGTCTTCCGCGAATTGATATTTCCATTCGTAACCGCCAAACAGTTCGTCGCCGCCTAGCCCTCCAAGTAACACTTTCACATGCTTGCTGGCCTCTCGCATAATCCAGTACGGGTAGAGATTTCTTTTTGGCATGTCAGCGTGCCAGATCATCTTGGGATAATCTTTCAGAATGTCCTGCTCCGCGACAAGCGTTTGGTGCTCAGCGCCAAATTCCTCAGCAACGGCAACAGCGTCGCGGATTTCATCGGTGGCTTCACCGAAACCCATAGTGAACGCTTTCAATGGACGATCTGACACTCTAGCCGCAAATGCTAATATCGCGCTGCTGTCGATCCCGCCCGACAGAAGAATTCCTAAGGGCACGTCACTGATCAAATGCCGTTTCACGGCGTTCGAAAGTGTCTCCCTTATTTTCTCAACAAAATAGTCCTCAGTGTGATGTTCAGCAGCCGGCTTCAGATTCCAGTATTTCTTGACCTGGAATCTCTTGCCATCGAATTTCGCGTAGGTCCCGGGGGGCAAACGGGATATTCGTTTGAATAGGGTTTTTTCTCGCGGAATGTATCGCAGGTTCAGATAGTAGTGTAGGCCTTCACGGTCAACTCTCCTCGGTACATCCTGGCACTGCAGTATTGCTTTGATCTCTGAGGCGAAGATTAGGCGGCCATCACTAAGCCGGGTGTAATACAATGGCTTAATGCCGGATCTGTCCCTCGCCAGAAGTAAGCTATGCTTTTTCGTGTCCCATAGGGCAAAGGCGAACATGCCATTGAATTCGGTGCAGCAATCTTCCCCGCGTTCTTCGTACATGTGAACTATGACTTCGGTGTCTGAATTCGTGTTAAACCGGTGACCTAGTGCTTCGAGTTTCTGTCTAAGTTCTCGGTAGTTGTAGATCTCCCCGTTGTACACCACGACTATCGATTTGTCTTCGTTGTAGATTGGTTGTGCTCCCCCTGGAAGGTCGATGATGCTGAGACGGGTATTTCCAAGTGAGATGCGATCGTCTTCAAAGTACCCCTCTCCGTCTGGACCTCGGTGCCTCAACACCAGGCACATTTTGCGCAGTAGTGCCGAGTCTGCAAAGTTGAAGCCACATATCCCGCACATTTTGTTGACCTCGTATGAAATATCCTATAGGCTAACGGGGCAGAATCACCTTACGTTTGGCAATTATCAACCTTGTAATCGCAAGAGTTCTTCGTAAGCCCGCACCTTAATTTCGTTGGTTTTCTCCATTGAATGTCTTTCAAAGGCAAGTCGCCTCGCGTTTTCTCCCAGCACTTTCGACCGTTCAGGGTTGTCTATTATTTGGCATATGGCTTCAGCGACAGCTTCTACGTTCTTTTCCGGAACCAAGTAACCGGTCTCGCCGTTCTTAACTAATTCGTAGTGCCAATCCACATCATAGGCAATGACCGGTCGACCTGCGGCGCAGGCTTCTATGAGGCTAAAGCCAGCCATCAAACAGAGGTTGACATCAGCCATCATTCGTATACTTGGAATCATCTGTTGTGGTTGGAAGCCCACAAACCGTACCGAATCGGTCAGATTGAGTTCACGGCATTTGGCTTCTAGGTTCGATCTTTCTGACCCTATTCCAACCATGAAGAATATTGTGTCATTACGTTTCTGGTTGATTAGACGCGCGACCTCAATAACATCATATGGGTAGTTGTACTTGGTCAGTCTTCCTACGGAACAAACGACTTTCTTGTCGTCCAGCTGAAAGAGTTTCCTGCATTCAGTTCCGTCATCTGATTTGTATGGAGTCAGGTCTATTCCGTGGGGGATTATTCTAATTCTGTCGGGGCGAGCTCCGCTTCCTATTGCGTACTTCGCTATGCTCTCGCGTATTGGCAGAACCATTGGTGCGTGCGACAGGACGAATCTTTCGAGTTTCTTTGCAATCGCGCGCGACCCCAAGATGACCTGGGATTCTGACCTACCGGTTGTCGCGTATGCTAGGTCATAGTCGGCGTGTAGTGAGACGCAGAACGGAGTGCGAGTGATGTTTGATACCGCCCACATTACGAGCCCGCAATAGTAAGGGTCCCGTGCATGGAGTATTGCTACACGATTTCGTAAAGTCAAGGCCGATATTTCCAGAACTAGCTTGGCAAGGTAAGTGAGTTTCATCACGTTGGCTGGGATCTTGCGTTCATAGACAGTGAAGTCCTCTCGGAGCTCAAGTCGGCAGTTGTTTGGGCCCATGAGGAAACGATAACAATGTTCGAAGTAGTTGGATGGATTATCACGGAAGTAGACGTTTAGCGTTCCATACTTCCGGTGAATGCTCGTCAAGTCTGCTCCAGGGACAAGCAATGCGATGCGCTTTCGCCTTGTACGGTTCATAATGCGGAAGATAACGGCCTCCACCAGAATGAGGATTGTCAAGGGAACTGCAACAAAAATGTCCAATATGGAAAGTAGTCCTCGAACAATTATCCTGATCAACTTCAAGAAGTGTTTACGCACAGTAAACGCACCCGCGGGAGACAGTGACATTTCGCACAACTGTCTTGGCGGAGGTTAAGAAGTTTAGGCTAAGCTGCGGCTCGTATTGTTATATTGCTTGAGGGATTTTTCATGGTTCACGTATATGAAGGAGTCAGTTCGACCTGGTAAACACTCCAATGGAAGCAGTGATGTTCTATCTGCCCTGAGCGTCCACTTAGGCGGCAAATCAACTACCCTACTGTTGAGTGAGGTAATACAGTCTTCTAGGTTCTGGCCGTTGACTCACTCCTTTGCCGAATCAAAGTTATGCATTGTGTCTTCGGCATTTGCAGACCAAGCACTATAACACTAATGAACGCTGATGCGAACTCGGCGGCGCTAGCTGAGGATTAGTCAATCTCTTTATAATACAAAATGATTTACGCATGATCCTGATTTCATTCATTCGACTTTTCGCTCCAACTGATGTGAGACGATATGCTTAATGAACTACCTCAGAAGATTCGTGATGGTAAAGCGGTCATCTGTGTTATCGGCCTAGGCCGGGTCGGGTTGCCCTTGGCCATTGTGTTGGCGCGTTCTGGGCTTAAGGTCTTGGGCGTTGATGTGAACGACAAACGTGTTAGAGCGATCAACAATGGCGAAATGCCGTTTCACTACCCAAACTTTGACAATTGGTTGAGAGAAACGGTGAGCGCTGGAAGGTTCGTCGCTTCTGAATCTAAGGACCTAGTATACTCGCAATCGGATGTGATTGTTGTTACGGTTGGGACGCCAACTGGCTCTCAATATCAATTTGATTACTCGCAGCTTCATTCCGCATTGCGCGAAGTAGCCAAGGTCAACATTAAGGGGAAAGCAATCATCATGAGGTCAACGTCTGTTCCTGGTACATTGAAAAGAATTGTACTACCGTTGCTTTCAAGAGAATCGGGTCTAAAGCTTGGCGATTTCGCTCTCGCTACATGTCCAGAGAGGATCCTCGAGGGTAAAGCGATTCCAGAACTTTATGAGCTCCCGGAAATTGTGGGTGCTGCGGACGACCTCAGCGGAGCCATTGCTTCCGAATTGCTTCGCAAGATTAACCCTGAGAAAAAGATTTCAGTTACGACTCCAACGGGAGCTGAGTTGGCGAAGCTTTTCACGAACATCTATCGGTACGTGAACTTTGCGCTGGCGAATGAGTTTGCGGTGAGGGCAGAGAGATACGGCGAGGACGCGCATGAGGTAATCCGGATCGCAAATAATGGATATTCAAGATCCCATATTCCGATTCCAGGGTTTGCTGGGGGACCATGTCTGAGCAAAGACGGTCTTCTCCTCGACAACAACACGACCTTCAGCAGCATGATCTCAGCGGCTTGGAAGCTGAACGAAGCCGTGCCACAGCACGTGGCCGAATCAATCCTCGATGAGCTGGGGTCCCTCTACGGCGTGAAGGTCGGCCTTCTTGGTCTAGCATTTAAGTCCGAGAGCGATGACTTGAGGTTATCCCCATCAGTGAAGCTCGGAGAGATTCTCACTGCCTACGGAGCAAAAGTGCAAATTCATGATCCATTCGTCAAAGAAACGCTCTCCTTGAAGGACGCGCTGCGAGATGTTGAGGTCGTGATTTTGGCCACAAACCATCGTAGTTTTCAAGAAATAGCTTCTCTCATAGACAACTCGGGCTGCAGAATGGTGTACGACGTATGGGGGATGTTCGAACCAAAACAATTTTTGAAAGCCAAGTATAGGCGGTTTGGAAGAGCATGACCTTATGCTCCCCGAAGATGAAGGCGTAAAGAATCCAGAAGTTGCAAGAAAACCTGTGGATTACTCAGGTACCTGTTTCCCCGTGGCAGCTGGTAATTGAGTGTTTCAACCATGAGTCGCAAAAAGCTAACGGGGGCTTTCCTGGTGGTCATAAGGTCGACATTACGACTCAACTACCGAATGGTCCGAGCAGTCCTGAGGCCCCTCGGAAGAAGAAGAGCACTGATCCTCGAAAGGATATGGAGCAACCCAAGCGAATTACCGGATGTCCTTCCGGTCCCAGATTTGATACGGTATCAAATGCGATTCCATCATTGGATGAGCAATATTTACAAATTCAACAAATGGGAACCTAAAGTGACGAATGCGCTTCAAGGCCTTCATGGATCATTATTCGTGGATGTTGGCGCCAATCTTGGGTTCTACGTCAACTATCTGCAGAGTAATTTTTCCAGAACAGTGGCTATTGAGCCACACCCTATCCTGTGTGAATACCTTAGAAAGCATCATCCACCGAACTGTCAAGTGGTGGAAAAGGCAATCTCAAAGAGCAATGGAACGGCTGAATTTCATATTGCAGAAGGTGATGAAAATTTCGGATTATCAAGCATGCTGCCAGTACGGTCGAATCTGCGGCGAAATAGTGCTAGAGAGAAGAGGAGAATAATCGTCCAAACTGAGACCTTAAGCAAGATTCTGGACGGGAGGACAGCCGACTTGGTGAAGGTTGATGTTGAAGGGGCAGAATGGGAGGTCTTGGAGGGGGCGGAGCCCGTAATGCAACACGTGATATCGTGGATTATAGAATTGCACAACCCGGAAAAGAAGGCAGCCCTCGGCAACTACATGAAATCCTTCGGATACACTTGCAAATGGTTGGACGAAACCCACGCCTATTTTACGAGACCGCACCGGTAGAGGTTAAGCTCTACAGAGAGCGGGAGCAAGAAGCCTTGCGCAGTAACTTGCATGATTTCCCTGTAATATGCGTGCGTTTCATTTGGAGGAGATAACGGCTTACTGCAGCCAGTTGCTATCTCCCGCAACAAAATACTTTGGCCCGGTCTGATTCCAGTTAAAGTGCTTCCAAGTCTCTTCAAGGTTATCTATTATGAGCCTACATTTCGTCAGATGTTTTTTCAATTGTGATTCTTGTATAGCGCGGTACAATCTGTGGCCGGCCACAATTAGAACGCATTCGAATTCAGAAAGGCCTTCCGGGAAGGTAAAGGTCTCAGTCCCGGCCAGCTTCTTGATCTCCTCTTGCGTGTAGTATGGGTCATTTATCTTCACTTTCACTCCGCGTTCCATGAGCCTCTTCGAGATACGCAGGGCTGGACTAAGCACATGGACCTTTAGGTCACCCTTGTAAGACAATCCCAAGATTCCAACATTCTTGAAACCAGCATTGGCGACGTGGTCCGCAACAAGCGCGGGCAGCTCGCTGTCGGTGGCAACAGTATCTTTGAGCAGTGTCAAATATTCCGGCCTCTCCGCACCCTCCAAGACGTATTTGGAAGACAAGGGAATGCAATATCCGCCACTTCCAAAACTGGGCTTGTAAAATCCGACGTTCCATTTCGTTGCGACCAGCCTTAGCACTTCGGTCATGTTTAAGCTGGGATATGCAAGGCTGAGCTGGTTGGCCAGCGTGATTTCCATATGTCTGTATGCGTTTTCGACGCTCTTGACTATCTCTGCGTGTCTGTGGTCTGGTGCTGGGATTAGCCTGTCGCACACAATACCTAGCACCTCGGTCATGAGCTTGGTTGTCTCGGGCGTTGTTCCTCCCACAATTCTTGGTAAGGACCGAAGGTTCTTTTCTGGACTGATGAACCAGTCACGGCGAGGAGCCACGCCCAAGAAAACATCTTTGCCCACTGCTATGCCTTTCTTCTCGAAAATTGGGATTGCCAAATCGTCGGTTTTGTTTGGTGTTAATGTGGACTCTATGATTACGAGCGGAGGTTCGCCAGATTTTGGTATGTGTGTTGCGATCTTGGTGATGACATCTTCAAGCGCCCCATCCCATGGTTTGTCTTCTTTCTCGGTGGGTATTGCGACCATATGGACTGAAAACTCAGGAGCGAGAACTTTCTTCCAGTCCACGGTTGCAGTCATCATGCCTGAATCTACGAGGTATCTTGTATCAAAGCCAAGCCAATATTCCATGTTTGGTACGGGCGTTTTGCCATCGTTGATTGTTGAAACAATCCTCTCCGAAACATCCGTCCCAACACATGCTACCCCTTCGGCAGCGAAATTTGCCATCGTTGAGAATCCGATGTAGCCTGTTCCCCACACCGCTATCTTTCGTTCCCCTTCGAGTAGTCGGCTGCGTATTTGTTGTGGTTGCAATTGTCGTCGGCGGCTCTATGAGGAGTATGTGAATTAACTCTTTTGCAGAAAGTCAGGCATTCTTTGGCCGTAACGAACTGATGAGCGTTTTCAAGCCTTCATTTAATTCTATTTTGGGTTCGAAGCCCAAGATGTTTCGAGCCCCAGCTATGTTAGCATAGCTTTCCCTGATGTCGCCAGGCCTTGTGTCGGTGTGAACGGGTGCAATGTCCGTCCTCCCATACATCTTAGCGAGTACCGAGTAGAGGTGGTTAATCGTTGTTGCAACTCCCGTCCCAATATTGAAGGCCTCTCCTAGTCCGCTGTTGGTTTGCAATGCTCGAATGTTTGCCCTCGCAACATCTGAAACATGGATGAAGTCTCGCGTTTGTTCGCCGTCGCCATGAATGGTTGGCTGTGCCCCCTGGGCCAGTCGTTTTGCAAAGATCGCGATTACGCCACTGTAAGGGTTTGCGCTTTGCCTTTCGCCGTAGACGTTAAAGTACCTTAGAGAAACCGTGTTTAGCCCATAAGTCCGGTAGTAGGATCCGCAGTATTTCTCACCTGCAAGTTTTGAGACACCATACGGCGTGACGGGGTGTAGTGGGTTGTCTTCCGAGATTGGTAAAGTGCTCTGGTTACCGTAGACAGAAGATGAGGAGGCGAAGACTGTTCTTTCCAGTTTGTTCTTAAGTGCAGCACGAAGGACGTTTAGTGTTCCAGAAACATTTACTTCATTCACGATTTCAGGCTTCTTCACTGAGAAGTATGGGCTTACGATGGCGGCCAGATGTATGATTGCATCAGTCTTCTTAGTCAATGAATCGAGTAATCTATATTGAGTGACCGTGCCTTTCCTGAAATGAAACTTGGGGTTCCTCTTGCAAAGCTTAAGGTTCCTTAAGCTTCCGCTGGAAAGATTATCGAGAACCCAAACTTCCGCGCCTCGGTTCAGGAGGAGGTCGACTGTGTGGCTACCGATGAATCCAGCGCCTCCGGTGACGAGAACTCGTATGCCACTTACACTTTCATTGATGGTGGGCAAGTCTGCGAAGCTCACAACGCGACAGCTATTTATGACGCTCGCAGTCGAGACAGGTTCAATTTCAGTAAGTATGTTATCTTCGCGCCGTAGTGGACTCCAGACATGCATGGCCCCAGAAGGTCGATGACTGGTTGGGCCCCCTGATAGTTTAGATCCCATCCGAAATAGCGTATGAAAAATGGCGAGGTCGTTATGGGAGAAAGAAATCCGCTAAGGAATGTTAGAGAGAATAGGAACAAATCGTTGTCCAACGCATAACAGATACTAAGCAACGCTGATGCCCATATAAAATGTAGGCCATAACCTATTCCACTAGCGAAAAAAATCATTAGGGGTACCAAAACCAACAACACAAGTGCGGTATTTTTCTTCCAGCACGAGAATGAAACATAGAGTTGCAACACCAGCAAGAATGGCGTAAGCGTGAATAACGCAGCAAGACGAAACCCGAGGAAATCCAGAAGCTCAGGTTGAGTTGCCGGAAACCGTAGAAGTGTATTCAGTGGAGCAGCGAATGAACCAATTACGAATCCTTGGAGAACCAAACCGAGGATTATCGGCATGACAAAAGCGGACGCAAAATGGGCCAAAGCCCTCGTCGCCGGCCGGCCTTCCACCCAAAGAGCATAGACTACAAAGAATGGTAGGAGCAAAATCGGATAGAGCCGGAGAATAGTGGCCAAGGAAATACACAAACCGCAGCATGACCACTTTCGGTTCATACCGTACTGAATAGCGAGTAGCACAATTACTGCTGGGACAACATCCATCGTGGTGAACCAGTAAAGCCAATACCAATTGAACGGGTTGAGGTGCCAGGAGAGGAAGGCTTTGCTAGCTCTCGATGGGTTCAACCTTCCCACCAGATTGAATACCAACAATCCCGTAAAGAAGTCGCAAACAATAATTGGGATCTTCATCACGTACATAAGTGAATACCGCGCGATAGACGGGTGTGTCACCATTTCAGCGAGCGTGGCGTGCTGGATTGGCAACAAAGTCCATAGCCAGTAGAATGGCGTAAGGAACATGTCTAGGCCAAGGTAGACCCCAAATACCCCCACGGAGGGGAGCTTCCCATTGCTGATTAGGTTGAAAACGCCTTGGCTCCCATCAATCCAATAAAAAAAATCGCTTGTGAGCGATGGCAATGGAACAAGGATGAGCTTAATGGCCCAAACTGCAAGGACCATGATCATCCATTTTCGTGAAAGATTGAACATGAGATTTCAACCAGATTCGTAATCTCGTGCTCGCCTACGCCAATTCCAATGACTAACAACAGCTAAGACGTAGACCAAGGCGAATGCGTACATGGTGTCCTGGATAAGACCAGCCAGAATGAATTCGGTCACGTCCGATCGAAGGAATTGTTGAATTGCGATCGAATATGCAGGTAGGCCGGTCCCCTCTATAGGGAAAAGAAGGAGGCTGTAGCCGCTCGGGGTTGCCAAACCTGCAGAAGTGATGAACCAAGCAAAAAATACAGAAAGTTGGAAGACGACCAAGAGCAAAAGTCGACGTCGACCAAACAAGGCGACATCTAGAGTGATGAATGGCAGGACCCAAACGAAGTATTGCGCGTGAAACTCTGAGAACACAAAGTAAGTCAACAGCACGACCGTAACAAGATGAATGATATAACCTGACGGATTCGAATCTTCTCCGAAGTACAGTGCGAGGAAATATACGACGACCAGCGCAGCCATGGCGACGCTGAGAGGGACGCTGGATGAGAAAATCCCTAAAATCGACAAAGGTTGAGAGATCGGCGTGTAGTTCGTGAACTCCGCCACGGTAAGACTCGCGCCCTGCGAAAACCAAATCAGATAAGCGACAACTCCGAGAGGTCCGCAAAGCGTCATCCAAAGCTCGTGCAGCCGCTTTTCTGGGGAATACTTATGCAAATAGAGCAGTAGGGCAGGCAGGATGAGGATTGGGTAAAGCTTCAGCCCGATTGCGCAGAATAGAATTATGACTGATAAAATGGGCTTTTGCCGTAGCAGGCACAGCAGGGATACCAACGTAAGCAAGGCCACGAGAATATCAGGGACGCCAATAAACTCAACAGCAAATAGAGTGAATGGATTCATGAACCAAATTAGACTCGTGAGGCGCGCAGACTCGCGGGAAACAGTGATTTTGCAAACTGTGAGATACAGTGCGGCCGACATGAGAATGTCGCAGATGAATCCGGGTAATCGTAGGAATAGCGAGAGTAGTCGAAGGTCCCCCTGCATCGTTGGAGGCGTCGTCGTTGACCAGGCGGCATAGGAGACGTTAGATCCTGTGAGCATTTTCCAGGCTTCGAAGAGACCGGTCTCCAAAGCAACCCAAGGCGAAGCGGAGAACCCTGAGACCGGAAATGATTGAAGCTCGTAGCTTGCAGGCGCCAAAGCTGAGAATGCCAACTTGATACTCGCCACCACAATAAACAGAACTAAGAATGCCATACCATTGTTCAAGAAAATGGATAATGCCCTTAGCTGAGGAGCAATCAATTTCATGAAGTTATCAATTCTGCCCTTCGAAGTTTTCTAGATTTAAGACTATTCCACCGATTGCGCAAATTCCGATTATTTTTCCTAGCACGGAGGTTACGCATAGAGCCGGTCGAAAGGTCATCGAGAACCCAGATCTCCACTCATTCCCCTAAGAGGGAGTCTACGGTGTGGCTTCCGATGAATCCTGCTTCGCCCGTCACTAGAATTCTGTCATAATCCAAACTCGCGCAACTCACGAGTGAGATGGCGTTTTCGATTTATCGCTCAGTTGGCGTACTTCCTCGAGGGTCTTGAAGGTTCCAATATCATAGTGCCTTTTCTGCGTTAGGTATGCAAATACGGCCTTTCGGTCACGCAAAAGCTCCGGGACCACCTGTTGTGAGATGTCAGTGCTGGGTTTGCAATATGACAGAATTTCTTTCTCGCAAACCAGTATGCCCATGCTGACAGGATATTCTTTGATCACCGGTTTTTCTTCAAAGTACGTAATTCTGCCATCATCGGCCACTCGTGCTACACCATATTCAATTGGAACCGTAGTGCTCATAGCAATAGTGCAAATCGAGTTTTTCTCGATGTGGAATTGAATCATGGCCCGCAAGTCCATATCAGTCAACACATCTCCGTAATACACAACGAACCTGTCGCCGAGAAGTCTGGCGGCCGCGCCCAACGCGCCGGCTGTGCCGATCCGCTCTTCTACTGAGTATTCTATTTTCACACCGTATCGGGTTCCGTCGCCTAGATGGTTTCTGAGCAAGTCATACTCGTTCTGCGAAATGAGCATCACTATCTCCGTGACGCCATGGTCTTTGAGGTAATCGATAATGTGCTCGATGACGTAGCGGCCACCAATCGGTATCAATGACTTTGGAACGTAGCTGGTGATCGGGTAGAGGCGGGTTCCCGCACCTCCAGCCAGAATAGCCGCCTTCAATCAGTAAGCCCTAGGTTTCAGCCACGAAACGGGTCGGCTAATAAGCCTTTGATTAGGGCGCAAGGCCGCCGCAAATGAAATTGGGAAAAACGCCAGTTGCTAGGAGACTTCACTTCGATCATCAAGAAATGTGAAAGGCTCAACTCGTTGAACGGGCCGAGCGTGTCTGAACGGCGCTCGTATTGGGCCCAGCTTGATCTCCTCCATGTTCAGTTTCAAGAGACAGGTGGCGCGTAAAGCGTAGAGGGCCCCCAAAGAAATGTGTCGGTCGGCAGGCCGCCGTATATAGATTGGGCTATGCTCGTCCCGAATGTCAGGACGCTTACGCATTGCGAAGGCAGATTGCAAAAGGTGCATGCTTTGGCAGTTTTGTAGCGGGTCGGAGTCGCAACTTCCGGTTGTCTGCGGCAGCTCTGGCTATGAGTTTTATTCTTAGAACAATCGTTATCTTTCAAGCACATATGGGTTAGACGGGCCCGAACAGGCGAGTGATAGTGGCGCTCAATTCAAGACATTATTTTGACATGGTCACTGTTCTGACCGCGAAGGATTTCAAGATTCGCTATAGGAATTCAGTGCTGGGGTTCGCATGGTCGTTGTTGAACCCCCTCGCATATATGGGAATTCTGACGCTCGTATTCTCGCTTCTCTACAGGGTTAATATCCCGAACTTTGCGGCTTGGGTTTTGATCGGGGTTCTGATATGGAGATTTTTCTCGGTGGGCACGAACCAGGGGCTGTTCAGTATAGTTAGCAATCCATCGCTGGTCAGCAAGGTGTACTTGCCCCGATATTTGTTAGTTCTCTCGAACAATCTCGCTAACCTGCTCGGTGCCGGGCTCGAGTTTCTCGTGTTGCTTCCACTGCTGGTGATTCTAGGGGTCAGTTTTAGTTTCACTGTTTTTTTGCTACCGGTCATCCTTACATTTGAGTTCATGCTCATCTTTGCTCTGTCCCTCTCGCTTTCGGCGCTTAATCTCAAATATCGAGATTTCTACCAACTTTGGGACATCGCGCTTCAGCTTGGGTTTTGGTTAACGCCAATAGTATACGACGTTAGCCTGATTCCGTCCAAATATCGGCCTCTGTATCTGCTCAATCCTGTTACTAGCCTGATGGATTCTGCCAGGTTGATTTTTCTTGCGGGTCAGCTTCCTTCATTATACGACGTCGCTGTTGTGCTAGTGAGCGTAGTGGTTTTCTTCGCGATTGGATTGGCCATTTTCAGATCTTTGGAGAGTCGGTTCGCAGAGGAATTGTAACGCTTGCCAATAATCACTGTCGAGGATGTCTGGAAGCGGTTCAGGATACCGCACGAGAAGCGGGCGACGGTTTTCGATCACGTCGCTGGCACCCTTACGTTCTTGAGCGGAAAACGTTACAGCTACGAGGAATTTTGGGCCCTTAAGCAAATCAGCTTCTTGGTTGAACAGGGGGAGTCGTTGGGAATAATTGGTCCGAACGGAAGCGGAAAAAGTACTCTCCTTAAAGTGATTGCGGGAATCATGAAACCTGACAAGGGCAGAGCTCACACCCAAGGGAAAATTGCCCCCGTGCTTGAACTGGGCATAGGTTTCAGTCCTGACCTAACAGTAAGAGAAAACCTGGTGATTTATGGGGTCGTTATGGGAATGTCGCGTTCTCAGCTGAAGAGAGATGCCGATTCAATTCTCGAATTTGCCGGGTTGAATAGGTTTCAAGATAGCAAGCTCAAGAATCTGTCTTCAGGTATGCAGGTGCGCTTGGCCTTCTCAATCGCAATTCAAACAGAAGCAAACATGTTCCTTGTAGACGAGGCATTGTCTGTGGGAGATATGGAGTTTCAACAGAAATGCTTGCAGAAATTCCGCGACTTCAAGAGAGAAGGGAGATCAATAGTGCTTGTATCGCACAGCATGGATCTCATCCGCAGCTATTGTGAGAAGACACTGTACCTAGCGAATGGGGAAATTCGATTCTTTGGGGCAAGCGTGGATGCAGCAAGCAAGTATGTCGACGACATGAAGGCTCCATTGGCAACGCGATGAATGTCCGCTTCACAAGTTCAGCTTTTGACTTAAGCTTCCAGGTCCGAATCAACGAGTTTGTCAAATGATGTAGAAACTGTCCTCACAACGATTCGCTGACGCGCATCTGACAGGGTGCCCTTGATTCCTTTTGCCCCGAAACTCGAACCAAATCCTCTTGCCGGAGGAGTCAAAATGAGCAATTGTTCGAATCCGCTCGTCTGAAACCATGAGAGCACTTCTTTCTCTGTTGGGTGATGCTGGTACTGGGGGGAATACCAATCGAAATTTCCCACACGGGAATTGCCGATAATCATGTAATTCCTCAATTTCTGCAAAGGTGGGTCAGAGGAATGCTCGGCGGCGACTTCGCTGATCTTCCAGAGAAGCGAATGGGGGAGGCGTGTCGTTATAGAGCGCAAGGCAGAGTTGATTGCTTCGCGTCCCACGTCTGCTCGATCGTAGACCCATATCGAGAACTCTCCCTTTTGACGAAGGGTGGCTGAAACAGAGGAGAACGCTGCCGATGGGTCGGGGGTGTGGTGTAGAACTCCAATCGAATAGATCGCATCGAATGTGTTCGTTGCGAAGGGTAGATTGTACAGGTCTCCCTGCACAAGATGCACGTTTGGAAGGTGGGCGGTGTTCAGGCTAGCGCTCTCAATAGCGTCACTCAGGTCGATTCCAACAACTTCCGCGCCGAATTTCGCCGCAAAGTACGCGTATCGGCCAAAGCCACAACCTGCATCGAGAACCAGTTTGCCCTTGAAAAAATTCTCAGTCCACAAGGTCTTTGCGAGAAATTCCGTCTTGTCTCCTTCGTCAATGCGCTTGAATTTTGTCCACTGAAATCCGAAGCTTCGTCTTGTTTTCTCAAGTTTCGAAGTAACGGTTCCGAGTTCCTTTGAGACGGACGCTGAGCTAGATGCCGAAGGTAGGATTCGTGGTATGCCATTGACTATTGGATAACTTCTTCCGCAATCCGATAGGAGGGTTCCTTCTTCTATTTCTTCGCCACGAACAATCTCTTGTGAGAGATTGAAAGTTCGGTGGCAGAACGGACACACCAGTATCTCAAGTAAGCGTTGCTTCAATATTATCGCGGCTCAACCGTTGCAGGCTGACCTAATCGATTCCAAGGTCAGCATTCCGATCCTATTCCAGTTGAAGTTCTTGGCCACCCATCGCCTGCCATTCTTCCCAAGCTGCTTCGCAAGCTTTCTGTCCGAGAGTATTGTTCTTAGAATTGACACCCATTTGTGTACATCACCGTTTGGGACGGTATAGCCTGTCTTCCCTTCCAAGATTATCTCCGGGACTCCCCCCACTCTGCTGGCGACTACTGGGCGTTCCATGAGAGCGGCTTCGAGAACTGTCGTTGGACACATATCAAGACCGGAGGCTAAGACGTAGACGTCGGCCTCTGAGAGCAGCCGTCTGAGCCCAGATGGGTAATCCACTTGCCCCAACATGTGAACGTTAGGTAGATTTGCGAACGTTTCCCGTACCAGGGATTCGTATGTTTGGCTGATCGGTTGCCCACCTGAGATATAGAAGTTAACCTCTGGCATCTCTTTGACAACTCTTACAAATCCCAACAGTCCCCTCACCTTCGGCAATATCGTGTGATTCTGGATGATGCAGACGTTCGGATGTTTCAATTCAACGCCGGGCTCTTCGTAGAAGGTGTCAGGGTCTACTCCCTGAGGGATTACAATTGTCCGTTTTGAGGGGAAGTGCTCTAGAACAATATCGTTCAGTGCCCTACAGATGGGCGTTACAACCTCAGCCAAGGCAAGTGCCATGTAGGTGAAGTAGTACCGGTGCAATGCGAAAACTCTGTCAAGGTTGGTCGCTGTTGCAATCCAGCCATCGTACTCTGACCACCAGTCCCCGCGAAGGTGAGCGACTACGGGAACATTTTTTCTCGATAGAACTTTGTGAATCTTGGCGTACCAGACGGGGTAGTGCGGGTAATCCGTGTAGACAGCGTCTGGTTTTATCTCGCCAAGCTGTCTTAGGAGCTGTCGGGATGGGAGAAGCCAGCCCTTTGAGCTGAAGCAAGCTCCGACATCCAACAGAAAGGATTCGACGCCTGACGGAAAAGTCCTAATCATTTGCTCGAAGAAGTTCTTTTTGAATGAATTAACTACGAAGGCAACTCTCAACATGTCACCACCCAAGAGTCGCAAATATCACTTCGTATGAATGTTTTTTATGAGCCTCATAGTTTTGCGCCGCACAAGATTAATGCCGTTTGACGTAAGCGAACTCGTGATAGTGAATATGTATTTCACATAGATCATGGAATATTTCACATGTCTCATGAACGTGCTTCCCATCACTAGGACAGAAATAGGGGTGTAGGTGATTAGCATCACAAATGGTCCTGCGAGAAGCAGAATACGTGAGGGGCGATTCATCTAGTGTCGCTGGCTCCATGCTTTAGCAGCGTCTTAAACTATCGTACAAGGTAGGTGGACATGAAGGTTGCGGCGGAAAAGACAATGCGATGGCTTCAATCCTCGCTGTGTAGTCTGATAGCCAACTTGGCCGCTTCCAACATTCGTAAGCCCGTCTTGGTAAGGGTGAAATTCTCAAGCACCCACTTCTTACCATTCCTTCCCAGTTTGCGAGCCAACGTCTTGTCAACCAGTATAGACCGTATCGTTCGAATCCAGGTGTCCGTAGCACCGTTGGGTATCGTGTAGCCCGTGTATCCTTCCTTGACTATTTCGGGTACGCCACCTACCCTACTCGCAACTACTGGCTTTTGCATGAGGGAGGCTTCGAGCACGCTTGTCGGGCACATGTCCAACCCAGATGCGAGCAGGTACAAGTCAGCTTCGGTAAGTAGTTGCCTTACCCCGCGAGGGTGATCCACAGGCTCCAGCATGTGGACGTTTGCGAAGGTGGCGAAAGTTCTACGCACCAAAGCCGCATAGGGTTGTTTACTCCGTTGCCCTGCTGTGATGTAGAAGTGAACATCAGGCATTCTCTTGACTACACTTGCAAATTGCAGGAGGCCCCTGACTTTCGGCCAAATAATGTGATTTTGAATCAAACATACACTAGGATGCCTCAGGGAAACGCCAGGCTCTTCGAAGAAAATATCGGGATCGACGCCCCCGTACACCTCCACTGTGGGCTTGAATGGAAAATGCAGTGAAACAACTTGCGTCAATGCGCGACAAACCGGAGTTATGACATCTGCCAACGCGAGTCCGGTGTAACTGAAATAATATCGATGTACTGCGAACAACCGTTCAAAGGCCCTTGCTGTCGTCAACCAGCTCTCAAATTCATTCCACCAGTCCCCATGTAGCTGGGCAACTCGTGCCACCTTCCGTTTCCGAAGCATTTGATAGAGCCAGGCATACCACATTGGGTAATGCGGATAATCAGTATAGACAACTTCAGGGCCAAAGTCCATCAGCTTTCTCAAGAACGTTCTTGAAGGAAGTGACCATCCTTTTGCGCTGAAACAATCGCGCGCATCGAAAACCGCATATTCGACTGATCTAGGGAGCGTCCTCGCAATTTTCTCAAAGGAGGTCTTCTTGAATGTGTTTACGATGAACGCAATTCTCATTTCCTCACTTTCTTACCCGGGGGCCCCTTCTTGCTAAAGGCCTGCGTGACGGACGGCGTTTCCATGCAGTATGTTGGACGCGCATAAGGCCTTCCCAAGCGTATCTGAAAGGCAGTGATAAATAGTACCGCAGAATGTGAACGCGGTACTGTAGAATGTGAACGCGGTATTTGATATGCTCCACTCCCCTCAACAAGGAAATAACTAGCGCGACGGGAGCGTACGTGACGAAAAATATGACGGGCACAATCGATAGAATGGTTCGAGACGGGATCCTCATTCCGACCAGGTCTTCCAGGAGCGTTCTTGTTGGTGGTTTCTTATAATGTTCGTATACGAACGATTTCTGGTTGTGTTTGAAAAGATTGTATGCGCAGCGGATAGGTCAATCTTGGAAGCAAAATGAGCGAGTGCCATTATCATGCCAAGTTACGAAACGAAAGTCGCGCTCTTGCTGCCAGCGGAGAACTTGGGCATTGAGATGCCATCGACCAACCTTGGCAACAGGATGATCTGTGAAGCGACGAGACGAATAATCGAACGCCTGCCTGTTCACTTCAAACCGGAGGAATTTACGTTTCTAAGGAAGCCTAACGGAGAAGAGTTAGATCGAATTAATGCATGTGACCGGGCCATCTTTGTTGGGACAAATATCTTCCAGCCCCAAGCCGTCGGGTGGAGATGGCGTGCGCAAGATCTTGGACAAATCAAGATTCCTTACTCGTTGTACGGAGTGGGCTATAGCGGGCCATTGGGGCGTGTTCCTCTGCGCATATGCCGAGAGACCAGAGACCTAGTTGAATGGTCTCGAGGGGGGAGCTCTATCGGGGTACGCGACCCTCAGACAGTTCGATGGTTAAAGCTCTTTGGAGTGAATTCGGAACTCGTCGGATGCCCTGTGCTCGCATACCCGGATACGTTCACTGATATTTCGATTGGCAAAAATACACCAGTTTTGGCCATCAGGGAGATTCTTCTTCACAATCCAGGCGAAGGGCCAAAACAAGCTCAACAGGATCTTATCGATTGGTTCTTCGAAAAATATCCGGACGGCCGGAGTGTGGTGCAATCACCGGAAGACCTCAAGCTTGTGCATGACAGACCTATCGTTGCAACCTTTGAAGAAATTATTAGAGAATTATCGAGAGCACGGTTCGTTGTTTCGACGCGACTTCATGCGGGAATGTTAGCCCTGGCCTTTGGTCGCCCAGTAGTCTTCCTTGCCCATGATACACGGGTTGCATCTTTCTGCGAGATGATTGGGGTGAAAGCCTATCCCTTAACCTCCGAAGGGCTGAGAAAGGCGTTGAAGGCAGCCCAAAAGATCGACCGGGGAGATTTGTCGGAACTCAAGCCTGCCGTCGAACGAGTACGCCTCCTAGTGCGACGACTGCATGAGTTCCTAAACGAGGAAATAACAGGGTCTAGGGAAAACATGATGCGACATCCCTCCAGGGCACTTACAGCTCTGCGGCGAGCAAGAGCTCGACTGCTGGAATGGGGACCCGAATCATGACTTGGCCGGGATGAAATGGTTGCGCAAAATCAAACTCCTGATACTGGTACCCACTATGGAGTTGGGAGGCATGGAACTTTGCACATCCTTCTTGCTGAGCCATCTTAATCGAGAACTTTTCGAAATTGAACTGGTCATGGTCTTCGATCGCCAGAGTTACTTCGAGATTCCTTCCCACGTACGAGTTCATGTCTTGGAGAAAGCAGGTCTCACGAATGACACTGAGCTAACCGTGCAACCATCGATTGCGGTATCGGAAAAGAATCGGGATAGCCTGATCTGGCTGGAAACTACTGCTTTGAATCTGGCCGCTCTAGTTCGGACCCTGCAACCGGACTTAATCTTGGCCCAGCACGTCCTTGCTAGCGCGGTTTCCTTGTTGGCTAAGAGACACATCCGTTCGACCATAAAGATAATCGCGAGTGTTCACAACTTCAGCTCCAGATTTCTGGAAATTGTCCCATACGGAGAGCTTTATGCACTCTTACTTCGGCGACATTTGAGAGAGGCCGATGCTGTTGTCGCGATCGGGCAGGGCATTGCAAATGACTTGATTATGAACTTCGATGTGGACAGGACCCAAGTCAGAGTTATCTACAATCCGTTTGATTATGAACGAGTGAGAAAACTGTCTACAGAGAGCTTACTGGAAAACAGGTTTTTCCTGGATGGTGTTCCAAACATACTTTTCGTTGGTGGGTTAAGACCTGAAAAGGGGTTAGAGTACTTGCTTCAAGCGATCGCTCTGTCACGCAGACTGCAGAGACTTCGATGTGTGATCATTGGAGAAGGAGAACGTCGAACTGAGCTTGAGGAGTTGGCGAAACAGTTAGGTATTTCCTCAGACACCTTTTTCTTGGGCAGACGACCTAACGCATTCAAATATATGCGCGCGGCATCATGCTTCGTCTTGCCTTCACTTGTTGAAGGCTACCCCTACGTCGTTCTCGAAGCCATGGCTTGTGGTTGCCCCGTAATTGCAAGTGAATCAGGTCCTGATGTTCAAGAGCTACTCGGTTATGGACAAAGAGGCCTTCTCGTACCCGCGAGGGATCCAGAGGCTATCTCTGATGCGATTCAGAGGATTGTCTCGGACACAAATCTACGCGAGAACATGATTGAAGCCGGAAAAAGTCACATCGAGAAATTCACGCCCATTTCAGCAGTTGCCCAATACGAAGCGCTGATGAAAGCAGTTGTCCGTTCGGGGTTAGTTCGGCGCTCATTGGATGTCCTGTCATGGCTTACCCGGAGACATCTACCCGGATTTCGCAGGGCCAAAGCAGACCGCTCTTAGCTGTCATGGAGATTCTCCACCATAATCCAGGCGAGCAAGCAAAACTGGCTCAGTGCAACCTCGTGGACTGGTTCTTCAAAGAGTTTTCCGATGGGGCCGGGGTAACGCAGTCTCCGAAAGACTTGGGGCTGGTCACCGACAAACCAATCATAACAGAGTTCCAACAGATCGTCGCCGAACTATCGAGGGCACGCTTGGTCGTTTCAACACGCCTTCACGCTGGAATGCTGGCGCTTGCGTTTGGTCGCCCAGTGGTCTTCATTGCACATGATACACGAGTTGCATCATTCTGTGAAATGATCGGAGTGAAACCATATAGATTGAGCTTTGATGGACTTGCAGAGCCCATTCAAGCTACTAGAAGGATAGTGTCTGGGGATTTATCTGGATTCGAAGCAGCCAATGAGAGGTTGCCGATCCTGATGCGCCGGCTCCAAGAGTGGTTGGAGGAAGTCCTTGCAGGTACTCGAGCAAGCGGAATGCGACACCCGAATAGAGCGTTTACATTCTTACTTAAAGCGAAAACTAGACTGGTGCAACGTATACTGTGGTGATTCGTCCCAGTTCGTTCTTGCGTCAAATTTGGGTTGAAAAAGGGATTGTTGCATCAAAATTCAGGGTTGCAGGGGGACATGCTGTCTTTGCACATCGTAGTGCAAAAGAGCCCTTCAGATCGAAGCGCAGTTACCTCGAATATCCAGTCTCCCCCTCAACGTCATCCAGACCATCACTTACCCCCACAGAAAGAGGAAGTAGTCTAGAAGAACGAATCTATTGGAGATTCGAAACTGTGCACATTACGTAATCTGGTTTTTTCTCTGCAGATTTCTTTGTTTGCATTGCAACTCCCAGCGGTCGATACGACCCACTTGTATTTTAGCCTTTGCAATTGAAACACGATTGGTATGCGTCAAATCATGGCGTCCTGCTGGAACAGTCATCCTTTTGTCCATTTACGGAAAAACAAATGAGCACCATTGATACCGTCTCCGGCAAGCTTTGAGGTGTCGTCCCTTGCAGCGAGCAGATCTGTCCATCGTAGGCATAGGTATCCGAGGCGTATCTGAAATCACCCCTGAGACCGAGCGGATTCTCCGCCGTAGCACCGAAATCTTCTACATGGATCCCCGTCCCATCGTTTCAAGATACTTCAACAAGGTCAATCGCAACTCTCACAACCTGCTCAAACGCTACAAAGAAAATCGCAAAGCATACGACGTATACGAAGAGTTGTCTTCGCTCGTAATTAACAGTGCATTGAAGAAGCCGGGCGCCTGCTACGCAACGTATGGTAATCCAATGATCTACGACACAATTACCCAGCTGATTCTTCAGAAAGCAATTTCCAGACGGCTCAAAGTGGAGATCGTTCCAGCCGTTTCAGCTTTGGACAGCGTCCTAGTCGATTTGCGACTTCCTATCTTAGACGAAGGGTTGCAGATCTTTGAAGCTAATAGGTTGGTTCTGCACAGACAAAGAATCGAGTCATCGGTTCCTTGCTTGATTTTCGGTGTGGGATCATTTGGTACCGTCATCATAACAATTGGACGACGAAGTACTGAGAAGAGATACCTCCTTCTCGAAAAGCATTTGCGACAATTCTATCCAAGCACCCACCCGATCCATCTCGTCGAGTCGTCTTTACACCCCCACATGCGAAATCGAATAACAAAAACAATGATGAACCGACTAGGAAAAATGTACAAGCGAATAAATTACAACACTACGCTCTACATACCCCCGGTGCCGAAGGCCAAGTACATTGATAGGGATTTTGATTCCAAGATTCATTCAACGCGCTGGACTAGCAAAATTGTCGGTGACTCTGGGACAGGGCGTTGATACCCAAACAGGTCTGAGGACTTAGGCTTCTTGATATTGATTCGAGAGAACAGATGTGCCAGAGCTCTTGGAGCGTGGGTTTCATAGTTGACAATTGTTGTCTCTAACATTCGCGTGATTCAGGATTCTGACAGTTCGCAGTTGCAAGCTCGGATCCAAAGCGACAAGCTTGCCAGTCCATTTCTGTTATGGTACCGCTTCCCCTCAGGTTTTGAGAAATACCTGAACATTCAGAACGGAAATCCCTTTCTGGCCGCGCTCTTAGTGATTGCCATGCAAACGGGGGAGACGTTAGAGGTTGCTGCCTCAGTTTCTCCCCAGCTCTTGAACGCAACTGAGAAAATTCAGGAATTGCTTCTAAGTTGGTATGGAGGTTTGTCTAGAGTCAAAGTCGTAGCTCCCGAAACAGATCGACATGAGCAAACGCGAGAGCAAACAGGAACAGGTCTATTCTTCTCCATGGGCGTGGACTCGTTCTACACTCTTCTCAAGAATATTGAGCAGGATCCAGATCGAGCCATAACCCACCTGATCTTTATCCGCGGATTCGATATCTATCTTGAAAAATGGAATAATCAGCTTTACCCATCGGTCCTGAGAAGTGCTACCCGAGTGGCTGAACACTTTCGTAGGCAGATCATACCTGTTGCGACTAACATACGAGACCTCTCCGACCCGGTCGTCAAATGGGGGCCGTTTTACTTTGGCAGCGCCTTGGCAAGTGTCGGTTTAGCTCTCGATGGTTTGCTCGACGCGGCATATATCGCCGGCGGCTTGACTTATGATCTCCTTTCTCCGTGGGGGTCGCACCCAGACCTGGATCCACTCTGGTCAACTGAGACCCTGAGATTCATCCATGACGGATGCGAGGCCGATAGAATAGCTAAGGTCCAACTCATCTCGAAATATCAAGTCGCATTGGAAACGCTGCGGGTTTGTTTCTACAATCCGGAGAACATGTATAACTGTGGCAAATGCGAAAAATGTTTGCGGACGATGATTAGCCTTCACATAGCAGGCGCACTGAACAAGTGTTCGACCTTCCCGCATGAGATAGATGTGGAACTTCTGCGTGGGCTGCCCAAGCTTAGCGAAGGATCGAGTCCAGAAGAACAAGCTGTTATGCGCGCAAGTCTTACCACATACATCAATGCGCTGGGAAACTCCCCAAAGGACTTGGAAATAAAAAAGGCGCTTCAGGATCACATGTCCTCGTAACTAATCTTCGGTTCTTGTCGGATCCTAGTCTTCAACAAAGACAACAAAGCAACCCCGATATGGCCAAGATGTTCTAGAGTGTTTGACATTCGCTTCATATTGTGAAAAATTCTTGAATTCTTGTACTTCTCCACCCATAAGCGCAGGTTTCGTTACTGCTAGGTTTTCTTCCATGAAGGTTCGATTTTAGAACCGAAGAATCGGCCCAGATTCTCATGTCGAGTTTTGTTTTAACCATTCAATCGTCATCTCTAAGCCTTCGCCCAGGTCAACTTTAGGAACCCAGCCAAGGCGTTTCTTTGCAGGAGACATGTCCAAGGCCCTGCTGAAAGGCCCCTCCGGCTTGGATTTATCAACGGCTGTAGCTAATGCGCTCAATTATCCCTGATTCATAACACGTCCGAATTGTATTCTGATGGATCGCGAATCCCAGACTACACATTGCCTGTTGCTGGTCGAGGAAGGCTCGACCGCCGAATACTGCACCAAACATGAAAACTGTGTCGATGTAATATTTCATCAAGATATGTTTTAGACGTTCACGTTCGGTTGAAAGATCGATGATTTCCAACTGGGGGTCGATGCCGTGCTTTTTTTGAATCTTATGAAATCTGTTTGGTGATGCCAAGACTTTTCTACAGTTTTGCACATGTAGGCGTCGGTGTTGTTCTCATGAAATTCGACCTCCTGACCGGCTTTTTGCGAAGGCAGAAATCATCAGTGATGGTTCTGGGGTTTATCTTCACCCTGTCCGCAAGCCTGTTGAGAATACGGATGCTCTGGAGCGCTAGAGAAGGACTCTGGAGTCCGCTCGATCCTGACACAGAGACTTACGCATACTTCGCCAAGCTAATTCTCTCGAAAGGTGTCACGGCGTACACGAACGTAAGCAGGGTTCCGTTTTGGCCAATTGTTGTGGCTCCATTCTACGCATTATTCGGTTTGAATAATATAACGATCAAACTTGCATCTTTCTTCTTTGGTATTCTCACGGTCCTCGCAACTTACCAGGTGGGTAAGACAGCCTTTGGGAATAAGGCAGGCGTCCTCGCGAGCTTTCTCTACGCCGTCAGCTTCTACGTAGTTTTCGATGCGTACCGAGGCTTGAGGGAGGAATTATTCTCGTTTCTACTACTCTGCCTAATCTACTTCGCTATCCAAAGGCGAACGGGTAGTCATCTGAATCTCTTGGCTTCGGCAATTCTCACTGTGATGCTCTACTTTACTAGAACCGATGGAGCATTGGTCGTACTGCCGACTATGCTTGTTTACATAGTGCTCTCTTCTATTTCGAAGAAGCAGAGAATTCCATTCAAGAAGCTGTTCCTGATATCAGTGATGTTTGCCCTCTCAATTGCAGGCTGGAGTTGGTATTCAGCAAAACTATCTGGAGACCCGTTCGCGGAATCAACCGCATATGCAAGTTACAATTACTTTGTTGAGTTCCAGAAAGGAGTAGGGGCCTTTCCGAGGGTCACGATGTCAGATTACTTATTCAAGTATCACACACTGACGCAGTTACTTGTGGCAACTTTGCAGGGTTCAATGTGGATTTTTCAACTACTCAGTCTAAGCCTAGCCTTTGGTTATCCCGCATACTCTTCTCCCATAGCTTTGATGGTGATATCCTTTCTTCTGATCTTGTTTTTCTCAAGTGCAGTCACGCTATGGAAAGAAAAGAGAAACTGGTACTTTCCTCTCCTCTACGCAACCGTCGTCCCGTACTTGGGGATGTTCCAGGGCCTAGGCGTTATCGAAACTGCTCGAAATCTCGTCCCATTCGCACCAATTCTCACGATCACGGTCGCCTATTCGGTTGTTAGGATTTACGGGTTTTTGGTTTCAAGCATAGATCAGCATCTGTGCTTCGGACGGGTCATTGATCGAGGAATCTTGGCTTTACGGCTTATTCTTTATGGAATCCTGGCCTTTTTCCTACTGGGATATGTTTCCGTGAACTACCTCTACCTTCTCGCTTGGGCCCTCCTACCCATCAATTTTGCAGATTTATTCTTCTTGAGTTTTGTAGCCATTCTTTGCTTAGCTTGGGTTATCCTGCGCTCCTTCGAGAAATAGTCTGTCAAGATACATGCAACTCGAGGGTGAAGGGTGTGAGGGACCAATGAGAGTGTGTTTTATTGCGAAGGAAATGTTCGCTTGGGGAAAATATCGTGTGTTTGGCAGTTACGCCATCTTTGTCGGAAGGGAACTAACCTGCTTGGCTCTCTTGTTCAAGAATCGAAGCCAACCTAGGCGCTTGGATTTCCCAGCTGAAGTCGCCAAGAACAAACTGGCGTCCCGCTCGCCCCATCCGTCGAGAGAGTCTCGTATCACTAAGGAGCACTTGGAGTTTTTCAATCCAGGGCCGCGTATTTCCATTGGGCAGCAAAAAACCGGTTAAGCCTTCTTTGATCAGTTCCGGAATTCCACCCACATTCGACGCTACAACTGGACGTTCGCAAACGGATGCCTCCAACAAGGTGGCTGGGCAGCAATCGAGACCAGAAGGGAGCACGTATACGTCGATTGACTCGTAGAACTTGCGTACACCCTGGGGGTACGGTAACCTGCCGAGCAGGTGAGCGTTGGGCAATCTTCTGAAAGCTTCCTCAACCAAAGGAGTATGTTCACCACCACCGGCGATGTAGAAGTTGACCTTCGGCATTTCCCTAGCCACGTTGGCGAACCAAACTAGCTGCCTGACTTTAGGAAGAATATTGTTATCCTGCAAAATTCCAACACATGGGCTCTTAAATGGGAATTTGTCCGTCATTTCGCCGATCCAGGGTCGTGCGTCAATACCTTCGTGGAATACCTCAACTCGTTTGTCCGGCATTCTTCGCGCCACAATCTCCTTCAGCCAGCCGCACAAAGTCAAGATTCTGTCTGAGAGCGAAAGGCCGCTCGCCCATGATAATTGGTACAGTGGTCGTACAAGTTTCGTCAAAGTAGGGGCATGTTTGAAATAAACGGAATATTCTGTCCATACGTCACCTCGCAACAGAGCAACAAGTGGCAGACGACGGCGACTCATTTCCGAGTACAGTTTGGCGTACCAGTTTGGGTAAGCAGGGAAGTCAGTAAAGACAACATCAGGTTTGAAATCGATGAGCTCGTTCATTATCTCTCCAACAGCGAAGAACCCAGTACCTCTGGCGCGATTAACCGGTATAACGGGCACCATGCGTGATTGAATATTGCTGGGGAAGTACTCCGTCATGGCGCTGAAGAACCGAACCTTATACGGTGCGTGAATTATCAGAACTCTGACGTCGCAACCCTCCCAGCAAATGCAGGTCTCTTTCCCTCTTGCACGGCGAGCGCACCAATCAGGTTTAAGATGACTTTACGGCTTCCCCGTAAACCTCGCTGAGGGCTGGCAACACACTTTCCCACCTAAATCTCCTGTGGACAGTGTCACGAACTTCGCGGCCAAATCGACGACACAACTTTCTATCTTCCAGAGCCATCAACAGCCTTTCCGCCAGTTCATCTGGGTCCTTGCATGAATAGTACAAGCCCGCTTCTCCCAGCACTTCCCTCGTGGAAGGAAGGTCAGAGGCTACAACCGTGTTTCCGGCAGCCATTGCTTCAAGAAGCGCAAGGGGGAGCCCTTCACGCCTCGAAGGAAGTACGTAGACCAATGATTGCGCGAGCATTCGAGCTACGTCTCTTCTATTTTTCTGGCGGACAAAGGTCACCGAATCCGACAACTTCAGTTCGTGAGCTCTTCGGATTAGCTTGCCTCTAAGCGGACCGTCCCCTGCTATAATGGTATGAACATGAATTCTCTTTCTAACCTTCGCGAGCGCCTCTAGGAGAACGTCCAGTCCCTTTTCTGGTACGATTCGTCCGACCCATGCGATGCCCTTTCGTTTGCCTTTCCCAGGTCGGAATAGGGCAGTGTCGACGCCGACCGGCACAATTCGAATGTTCCTGACCGGAACTCCAAGGTCGCGGACTTCGCGTGCATCCGCTCTAGTCAAGCAAATGACCCGAGTAGAGTTGCGAAGTAACCATGTACCTACGCTCTTCAAATAGATGAGTTGTGAGGTGTTGGTCAGCCAATCGCGCAGAGCCATCACTCCGTGTACCGTTGTGATTGCAGGTTTGGCCGAGTCCAACGCCGCCTTCACCGAAAGGACCGTTGTCCAGAACAACGGTGAATGAGCATCAACCAGATCGCATTTGGAGACGCGCACCGCACCGTAAATAGGCAGGGCGAAAGGGTTTGCCATCCCCAATGCGTCCCAAGGCATCCAGACATTTTCGTACCGGCTTATCTCGTATCCGGTTTTAGATCTTTCGCGCCTAGGAAGCTTGTCTCTCCGAACAGTCACTACTTCAATCTCGTGGCCCAGTCGTGACTGTCGAGACGAAAGCTCGTGGCAGTAGATTGCATGCCCACCCACTACGTCCGGGTAAAGCGCATGCGTGACCCTGCATATGTTCAATGCTTTCATAATCATTCGCTTGAAGTACTAAGCAATAGCTCCCGAGCAGTCTTTTTCACCAGATTGCGGCTAGCTTGGAGTCCACCCCACTATCTGTTTTCCCTAACGACATTGCTGACGGTGAATAAGATGACGGCCATGAACATGAGCAAGAGCCCCGATGTCACGATCGCTTCTGTTAGCAATGCAACATTCGTAACAGGTTTGCTCTGCGCTGCGTACAATGGGATGATGTACAAACCGTACAGCACTCCACTTAGGGCCGTCACGATGCCCAAGGTTCCGTAAAACAGCAGCGGGTGTCTAATTGATACAAACTTGATGAGACTGGCCACCACATCAAGGCCGTGATAAAGAGCATTGCGGCCGGAAGGAACGTTAACAGCAGCTATTGAGACCTCCTTGATTCTGAGTTTTTGTTCTGCAATCTTCATCAATATTTCCACACTAGCGCCCATACCTAGCTCGGCAGGGGAAACGTCCTGAATAGCTGTTCGACCATACGCACGAAAGCCGCTTTGCGCATCAGTTATTGCGAGTCCTGATGCAGCGCTAGTGAGGTCTGTGATCGTCTTGATTCCGAACTTTCTATATCGTCGCATCAGTTGCCGCTCGCTGTGTGAATTGAATCTTGAACCGATAACAACATCTGCCTCTCCCTTCAAGATTGGCTCGGTCAATTTCGGGATCTGATCCGCATCATGCTGTCCGTCTGCGTCCAACGTTACCATAACTTCTGGATTCAGTTCGCTGGCGCGTCTGAACAGGCGAGCTAGAGCAGAGCCATAACCCCCGGGCTTGGGATTCCTTATAACTTCTGCCCCCATCGCCTCAGAGATTTTCCCGGTCAGATCTGTTGAGCCGTCGTCGCAAACAATTATCTTATCTACGTAAGGTTTGGTCTTTGCCAACACTATTGCTATGGTACCTTCTTCATTGCGCGCAGGCAGACAGGCAACAATCATGTTGGCAACCCGTAACGAATCACTGTTAGCCTAGGCTAAAAGTGATTCCAAATCATTCCAATTAGTGTAACTTGCGGACCGCGCTAAGTATTGCCCACAGCACGGACAAACCGAAAAACGCAGAAACCGCCACTATGTCCTGAAGGCCGGGTTTTAGGGTCGCCCAAGCCAGGAGATACGCGTAATTGACGGAAATGTAAGCAAACACGATAAGCCCTAGGAAGAGAGAAACCAGCAGGGGGATTGCTCCGCGTCTCCTCCGGAGCCACGATTCTGAAGACTGATAGACCGTAAGCAGTGGTAGCGAGATTGTGATAAAGATGATCGGCGCGAAGGGGACCAAAGCCCGAGGTGTCTCGAGAACGCCGAGTTGGTGGAATAAGCCTAGATAGGGTACTGTAATGGCATAGAGGAACGGGAAATACCAGTTGGTATTCCGCCTCCACATCATAAAGGCACCTGCAAAGAATAGGATGGGCACTATTGGAAAGAGCAGCCAACCCATAGGTGGAATATTTGGAAGGTAACCAAACAAGTAAGGGTACAACAACATGTCGAGGAATTGAATGATCCACAGCGTACCGGCAGCGCTCGCGGAAAGCAACTGCGAAATTGTGTGATATTGAAACAAATATTGCGACATTGTAACATTTAATGTCGGATGGCTGCCTGCTGCTTTTTGGAACTCAACCCAATAATTCCAACTTGCATAGCTAGTTGACTCCGCAAACGGATCCCCACTCAAACTGAACGAATACCAGGCCCAGCCAGCAGCGGAAATGGCAAATGCAAGCGCGATAAGAAACATCTGCTTCACAGGCATTTTCTGCCTACGCATTTTTGAGGAGACAGCGAGGTAAACGAGCAGTGATGGAACAACAAGTAATGCCCCGTCGCTTCTTGTGAAGTAGAGTAACGACGTCAGAATAGCGGACAAACCTATTCTAACTAAGCCTCTGGATTGCCTTACTAGAGCAAAATAGATCAAACCGAGGAGGAGCAGCGAAAAGAGTTCCTCTCTCAAGCCTCTGAGAGCGTTGAAAACAACGTAGAAACTTATCGCTAAGAGAAAACTGGATACCAACCCAACCTTAGGTGAGAACGCCTCTTTCGCGACTATGTAAGTCGCGAGAATCGTCAGAAGTCCGAAAACGAAGGAGGCAACTCTGATTGTGGTGAAACCGGGGCCTAGCAAAGCGATGAAAGGTGCCACGGTAATCGGCCAGAAAGGAACTCGGGCAGGATTAGCGTATGCCGACAGGCCGTGTGAGAGAATGACTTTGGCATAATACATGTATGTTTGGGCGTCAGGATCTAGTGGAGACCACAGCCCCACTCCCCCTCTCGGGCTCGACAGCAGGCGCCATCTCACCAAGACTGCTTCGAGAGCGAAGATGAGACCTAGTACAATCGAGGAAAGCCGGAGCCGCGGCACATGCGCAAGAGTAGATCCTATGGCCCGCAAGCATTCACTTTCCGGGCATCAAGAAATCTGCGGGCCCATTATAACACTGCTGATTAGCCAACAGGGTGACGGAGGTGCAAGGATCACACCGCAAAACAAATAGATGCTGAAGATGCTCTTTCTCCAAGACCACTTCAAGTCCCCTTTGGTTCATGAACGATGTTCAGAGAACGGTTTTTGCCAATACGCGGAAACATTGTTTGGGTCATTGAGAAGGAGCCTTAGTGACTAGAATGAAGGCACCATGATTGCTAATGTCGAATCTATCTCAACGATCTCTCTCATTCTTCTAGTCGAGGTCCCTTCGGCAACTTGAGACGAGGCTTCTCCAGGTAGTAAAGGCGAGTCAGACCGACAAGAAGCGGATAAGCTTTTTTCATTTGATGCACGCATAGAAATTCATATGCATCTTCTGGGATTTTCCGAAGTTGAACCCGGCAGATCTCAAAGCAGATTCGACCAATTCATCAGACAGCCATCGATGTGGCCCTTCGGGGAGTTTCAAGTTAAGCTTTTCAAGGAGATCTAGCAGCCATTCGTATTTGCTTCTTGCTACGGCGAGTAGCAAAACTCCATTCTTTGTTAGAAGTCTGTATGCTTCATCCACGACTTTGAATGATGGTAGATGTTCGAGGACGTCCAGACACAAAGCACTTTCGAAAGTAGCATCCCTGAACGGAACATGCTCCACATCAGCAACCAAGTAGGAAATGCCTGAATGTCCTGCTTTAATGAAATCTATCGCAAAATCCAAGCCGACCTTCACGTCTGCATGCACCCATGACAACGCTAATCCGGAAGCACAGCCCAGGTCAATGACGGAACGCCCGTGATACTTTTGCACCTGACTTTTCATGAGATCAAGATAGAAACTTTTCTTCTTTGCTTCATAGAATGAAGCGATATTGTTGAAATGAGATCTGACGCCACGTTTCATTGCCAGTTGTTCTTGAGCCAATTGATAGTCAGCTCCAAACCTTCCGGCAAATCGATTCTTGGCGCCCATCCGAGAAGCTCCTTGGCTCTCGTAATATCAAGCGCTCTACTGAATGGTCCTTCGGGTTTCGATTTGTCATATATAACTTGCTTCGGCTTATGGCCGCTGATTTCTAGAATCATGTTAGCAACATCTTTGATCTGATATCGTTTATCCCAACCAAGATTCACCGGCGTTCCCTCAGAAATCTTCTCACACGCCGAGATCATTCCAGAAACAATGTCAGTTACGTAGGTGAACCCCCTTGACTGATTACCGCTTCCCCAGATGACATACGGATCATCCTTCCGCAATGCTTTCTCAATCAACATGCTTATCGCGTGTGAAGTGGGAAATTCTCCAGCACCATAAACCGTTAAGAATCTGCATGAACTAGTTTTCATTCCGTACTCCTTACTGAAGGCTTGTAAGGTCATTTCGGTCATGATCTTTTGGAAGCCGTATAAGTTGTCACTAGCATTGTATCTTTCACCAGTGGAGAGAACATCATCTTCTTTCAACAAGTAACCTTCCCTATTCAACGACGGAGGGTAGACGCAGGCTGAACTACTGTATGAAATTCGCTCCACGCAACCCGCCTCATAGCAGGCTCGAATTGTGTTCTGATCTATTGCGAATCCAATGCTACAATCTGCTTGACGCTTATCAACGAATTCTCTTCCGCCGAAGACTGCTCCCAACATGAAAACTGTATCAATGTCATTTCTAACCAGGATCTTATGCAACCGATCACGTTCAGCAGCTAGGTCGATGATCTCCAGTGGGACAGTTGCTTTATGGTTAAGGCAGATTTCATGAAATCGTCCTAATCTTTTCATCCAAACATTCGAAAAGACGTTAGCGGCGATCAGTCGATCTGCAGCAACAAGGTTAACTCCCCTCTCTAAGAGTGAATCAACCATAACGCTGCCTATGAATCCGGTTGCGCCTGTGACAAGCACGTTGCTCATCTTGCTCATTTCAGATCACCATAACTCCTTCATTAGAACAGCTACATGATTGAATCCGGTTGACCATGTTTTTGCTTTCACTTCTCCACCGGCACGGGTCCCTTCTACGATCGGAATCTGGGCGACTTTCAGTCTCATTTTCGCCGCTCGAATACTCATCAGATACTCGGTTTCATTCCATTCAGACTTCACTTGCATCCTATCCCAAACTTCCATCTTGAATATTCGAAATCCAAACGTACTATCACTGTAATGAGATCCGAAGAACAAGTTCACTAAAAGCGTTAAGACATGATTGCCTAATCTTCGTAATCCATACGGATCATCTGTATCATCGGTCTTTCCGCCTGGTTCGAAACGTGTACCGAAAACCAAATCATAACCGGTTCTGAACGTTTCAATCAACGCGGGTATGTATGCTGGATCATCATTTCCGTCCGAAGACATTAGCATGACAGAATCATCTCTAACATACTGCATTGCTTCGCGAATTCCATTTCCTCTACCGGGAACTGTCTGCTTTACGATTCTGCACGGCCTGTCCTTCAAGAACTCCAGTGTCCCGTCAGTTGAATTATTGTCGACAATTATGATTTCTCTGAATTGATGAACTGGAAGACGAGGCCAAACCCATTTCAAGCCTTCAATTTCATTCATGGTTGTGAGGATCAGAGTGACCATGCTAGTTCCTCTCCCTCACTTTCGTCTCTCTTCTTCGCAGCGGGCGCGCCCAAAGGAATTATGATATCGTATTTTAGACTGTCGTCTGCAAGACAAAGTCTGTTGATTGTCTATTCGTCGAGCCGAATCAAGTATCTTAACAATGTGTTCTCCACAGTGAATTGTTTGCGACACCTCAAATCCCAAAGCCCGGCCCTGGCAGCGGGTCCCCACAAGAATAGCCGCTTTCAACGAAGGTTCCTTCGCCTCCGTTCTCTGACCATGAGGCAGTTGACTGTGCCGTAATAAGTCTTTGAAGAGTTGGCGGCCTGGAATCCCAAACCCACTTATAGAACGGTTCGGGCTTGCGTGCACAAAGCTTCCAACGGCACGCGCGCAGATGTGGTCGGGGGAATTGTTTCATTTGAAAACTCAAGCGTCAGTTGCTAAGGGAGCAACTTCCCTCTACGTCGCGAACATTGTCGTGCTCGTCGCCAACACGCTCTATTTTCTCGTATTAACAAACTTCCTCCGTTCGACGCTGGGTGTTGGAATCGTTACTGCTCTGAACATCATGATCTGGTTTTTGGTTACGGTTTGCATCTTAGCTCAGCCGGTCGCGGTGCAATCCCCTGTCCCGGCACCTTTGGCGGTCCTCAAGTTCATTCCAGAATTGCTGGCGAAGAGAGCTCGGTCGGGGGCCGGGAAGCTTTTCACGACTTCTCTGGCCTTTTCTGGGGTGATAGGTGGTGTTATTGCAACTGTTCTCATCGCTGCCCCTGGTCTCATAGTTCCTCTTGTCGGCGGGCAGGCGATCGACCCAAACTACGTCCGGCTCTCGGGCATTGACGTTCTATTCCTATCGCTGGGGCAGGTCTGCATTGGAGCGCTCATCGCGCTCGGCGAAATGAAGAGCGCAACGCTGTACCTTATTCTTTGGAGTGCCGTACGGTATACGCTCGCCTCAGTCCTGCTGGTCACTTTCGCAATCTCAGGCGTGCTTGTGGGTTGGATTTTGGGCGACGTGGTGTTGCTCGTTTTCGCCGTCCAAAAGTCAGTTCGCACGTTGCGTGTGGGGGGCGGAAGGTCAAGCTTTTCCATGTCCGAGCTCGCGCGTTATTCCCTCTACACGCTCCTGAGTGCGCTGATTGGTTTCGCGGTTAATCAGGCGGATAAGATTTTCACTTTGGCCCGGCAGGGGTTGCCTGAACTTGCGGTTTACAATGTGGCTATTGTTGCTGCGAGTTTCGCTGGCTTTGCTCCCTACGCTCTGCTTACAGTCCTGCTGCCCGCCCTATCTGCCTTGCACGCGGCGAAGAGGACAGGGCAAATGCGTGCGTTGATACATTCCTACTCTCGCTATGTGTCAATCGTGGTTCTCCCAGTCGCGTTTGGTTTCGCATCAATCATGGGAGTTGCACTGCGAATCTTCGGCCCCGAATATGTGGCCGGCCTTGTGCCTTCCGTTATCGTTTCCGTTGCGACTGGGTTAACGGCTGTGGGTGCCGTTTACGCGGGGGCGCTGTTGGCGGCTGGGGAGTTGAAGTGGTTCACGGGCGCGAACGCAATAGGCCTAGTCGGGCTCGTAGTCGTATCCTACTTCCTGACGCCAATCTTCGGTTTGAGTGGCCCCGCTTTAGGTCGGGCCACGTTGATGGCGTTAGTGGCTTTGGTTTACGGTTTTGCGTTATGGAGGAGCGGCTTCTTGGAGTTTGACCTACGTGCGTTCCTGTGTGCGGCGGCTGGTTCGGCCGTCATGGGTGTCGTTGTCTTCTTTGCCTTATCGTTCGCTCATTCCTTCCTAGCGAAACTGGCCATGCTTCCCTTTGTTGTCATCTTTGGGGCGTTTGTTTACGTGGGTTCTTTGCGCGTCCTCCGGCTTCTCACAGTGGACGACTTGAAGTTCGTACGCGACCTGTTGCCCGCGAGGTTCCATGGGGTTCTTCCGTTGGCGGCTAGGTTGGCTGGTCTAAGCCGGAAAAGGAAATAGTCCGCGTCGAGGCCCTATTCTCCACCGCCATTCTAGATGAGCAACATGTTTTCTTGAGTGCGGCGGCCGAGTCAGCGCTCATGGGCTTCCTGGTCTTCTACGCCTTGTCGTTTTGGTTGAAGTCTAAATGGGAGTCGGTTCTTCGACTTCGATCTCCGTTTCCTGCTGGATCTCCTGCGCTCTTCCTATGATGTCTTGGTCAAGGGTTACGAAGGTTTTGATGTCGTACCCCCATTTTCGCAGGTTGCTTGCATACGCTATATGCAGTAGGTCAAGTGTCTTCAGTTTGAGCGCGTGTGCAAGGCGGATGCAAGTGAGGTACTCGATGGGTGCCGAAAATGGAATTCCACCGGCTCGGAGTTTGGCCCTGGCGGGAACTGAGGCAACCTGCAAGTGTGAGTCTCTGATGAGGAATTCGAGGAGTGCGCGGACGCGCCTTCTAGGTGTTTCTCGTAGTAGTTCATCTGGGGCGCGGAGTGCGGGATCGACCCTTGAAAGAACAGCCATTAATTCCACGAGCGAGATCGGTGAAATCAACTTCCGGATTGCGCTTTGTTCCAGATACCCAACAGCCATTTGATGCAATTTATCTTCAGGGAAATACTTGGCCAATATTACGTTGGTGTCGACATACTCCATCATTTCCTACCTTCCGAAACAATCTCCACGACACTTCTCTTGGAGGCGTAGGAGATAGGATTCTTACCTTGTTTCTTTATGGCCAACAGTTTGTTTACGACGTCAGCTATGTCTTCGTCCTCACCCAACTTTTCCTCAAGACCCTCGGCAAGGATTGCTCTGATAGCCTCGTTTCTACTACGATACCGCCCCTGTTTCATTAACAGGTTAAGCCTGCGAACCTCGTCGTCATTGAGGCGGAGAGGAATAACTGTCAATATTCATCACGTATACATAATGTATACGGGTCAATAAAAACGCATCTCGGAATTTTCTGTTGAATTCGTGATGATGGAAATCAATTCCGATCCGCAACCCAAGGCTCGCCCAGCAGCGCAAACACGTGAATGCAACATGTCATCTCCCACGAAAACGCCGCAAAATCAACCCCGTCTGACTCAGAAAACTGAGTCACCCCCCTGGGGGGTACTTGTAAGCGTGCGCGCGACGAAACCAAGGGTGTGGAACACTGGAAATTAGCTGCATGACCCAAGAGGTCAGGCGGCTACGACAAGAAAAGGCGTGTGATTCCTTCCAATCTTTCTACTTGGGTGGGAGTGGTAGCCCTCGGCAGCCCACCTTTCCGCGCACTCGGCGGTTGAAGTTCGGGCAGGTGAAACATTCAACGAAAGATACGACCTTCAACTTTACTGGGCAGTCGACGGCTTCCTTCTTCATCTTCGCCAGCATCTTGCCTTTAACCGCCCCTTTGATGGCTTCCAAGTATTCCTTCGGGGTCGGAACCGCCTTGGGCGGAGAGAATATGTCCACTAGGTACTTGTCATCCTCACCCAACTGAACCGGCGTCTTATCATCCGCAGGCGGAGTAGGTTCGCTCATAAGGGACTCAAGCTTCGGAATGGGCTTCATGCAATTCAATAAAACACTTTCGAACAGGTATCAGCTGAATATCCAGCACGTCCATGGTATCGCCAATGCAACTCAAATAATCTTATGGAAAAGGTCCATTCGCTTTCCTAGAGTTAGCTTCCTCGACAAACCAGACTGCTCGGCCCTGTGAAGGCGGGGTAACCCTCTAACAATCGCGACGGGTATTCGCTCAGTCCCCTGCCCCATAACCAGCTCAGCTGCAGCCGCAACCTCATCCGCCAAACCAACGAACTTGTACCTTAACTGGTAACCAAAAATGTCCTCTAGGCCTCGATAATCGACGATAGGTTCCAAACCTGAAACTCCGATGGCGAACTCCACCTGGCCAACCCGAAATGGGCGGCTGTACGTGTCGGCAACGATCACCGCCAGCTTCCTTCCAGACAAAGCCTCAAGCTTAGCTCTAATTCTCTTAGCTGATGAATCTGAATTCTTCGGAAGCCTAGCATACCCGAGGCGCCCCTTCACATTCGACTTGTCAACACCCGCATTCACACACACCGTCCCGTCCTTCCTCTCAACGACTAGAGCTTCCCCGTCGGCACGCAAAACCCGTCGCGTATCCATCAGGATTAATTCAACAAGCCTTGCATCTTTACCAGTCTTCCGGGACAGTGCCCGAGCTCTGCCACTTGGCCTAATCGTTGAAATGTCAACTTCAAGCCCCTCTGCCTTAGAGACTATCTTCTGAGAAACAACTATAACGTCACCATCAACAAATCCCAAATTCGCGTTTTTCGCAGCGCCGAATATGCTTTCGCCAACATCGTCGCCTGGTTTCACTAAACCGATCCTTTCTAAGCCTATGACTGAAAGTGCTCGGGTCATTTCTCGCACCTTAACCTTTCTGGGAACTGTGAGTTCCAACTGCGACAGCTATACTTGTTGCTTAAATAACGTATGACCATTTCGCGCAAAACGCACCCACAAAAAACCTACAAGGGTTGATCCAACTGGCCAAAATCGCTTCAGGAGTTCGGTAGCTTGTTTGAAGTGGGCGTAATGACCTTCGAGGGTCTCGTCCCTTGGGCAATTATCGGAATCGCCATAATCAGTTTGCTGTATGCATGGTGGCTCCGCGGGGGAGTTTTGAAGAAAGACAAAGGGACCCCCAAGATGCAAGAAGTCTGGAACGCCATCCGTGTTGGCGCTGACGCCTACCTGAATCGGCAGCTTCACACAATTCTCCCACTCATAGGCATGTTGGCAGTGGCATTATTCTTCACCGTGTATGTGGTCCAACCCACGTCAGAAGCAACCGAAGTGTTCGGAAAGAACGCACAACTCATCGTAGCGGTCGGCCGCATGCTGGCCTTCATCCTCGGCGCATCATTCAGCCTTATCGTAGGCCAGTATGGAATGCGTATGGCGGTTCAGGCGAATGTTCGTGTTGCCTCTGCATCCCGACGAAGCTTCAACGAAGCCTTATCCATCGCCTACTACGCCGGGACAATCACCGGAATGCTAACCGACGGCTTAGGCCTTCTTGGTGGAACTTCAATCTTCATCATATTTGGGAAGGCGGCGCCAGATGCACTGCTCGGGTTCGGTTTCGGCGGCACACTTCTTGCACTTTTCATGCGAGTTGGGGGCGGAATATACACTAAGGCAGCGGACGTAGGCGCCGACCTTGTTGGAAAAGTGGAGAAGGACATACCCGAAGACGACCCACGTAACGCTGCCGTAGTTGCTGATTTGGTGGGCGATAACGTGGGCGACTGTGCTGGAATGGCGGCGGACATCTTCGAATCATATGAAGTAACGATTGTTTCAGCATTGATCCTGGGCTTGGCCGTGTTGGCTTTTGACCCACAACACAGGCTCATGTGGATACTCATCCCACTCATCATCCGCGGCATCGGCGTCATCTCATCTATCCTTGGAACGTTCACTGTGCCTATTTGGACTAGGTTCCCCATCAAGTTTCTCAGGGCCAACAATGCAGAAGACGCGATGTTTCGCTCTTACGAGGTTTCTAGCATTAACACCGTTTTTTGGGCGTTTATTGTTGCGTGGTTCTATGGGAATGATTGGCGTCTCGGAGCACTCGTGGCCATCGGCGTTGGACTTGCGGTAAGCTTCAACCCACTAACCTCCTACTTTACTGCCACGGACAAGAATCCAGTCAAGGATATCGTCAAAGCCACCGAGGCCGGACCGGCAACAACAATTCTTTCTGGCCTAGCGAACGGGTTCGAATCATCCGTCTGGGCACTCTTGTACATAGTCATCAGCTTCGTCCTAGCTGTCCTGCTCTTTCCACCCGAGAACGGTAGTGTCTACACATTGTACGCCATAGCGATGATCGGGATTGGCATGCTAAGCCATACCGGTAACAATGTGGCGATGGATTCCTACGGACCAATCAGCGATAACGCCAACGGCATCGGGCAGATGGCTTGGGAACAATTAGATGATGAGGAGACGAGGAAGGGCCGGCAGATCATGGCGGACCTCGATTCAGTGGGAAACACCACGAAAGCTATCACCAAAGGAATAGCCATTGCCTCAGCCGTAATTGCTGCCGTGTCACTCTTCGCATCATACATCACGGCCACAGGTCTGCAGACGATTAGCGTCTCAGATATCAGGGTCTTCATAGGCCTTCTACTGGGAGGCGCGATGCCGTGGCTGTTCAGTTCACTAAACATCCGAGCCGTCTCGAGGGCAGCCAAAATGATAGTTGAGGAGGTTCGGCGGCAGTTCCGAATCCCAGGCGTTATGGAGGGTAAAGTGCTTCCGGACTACCGTGAGGTTGTAGGTATCTCTACAGCTGCCGCGCAGAAAGAGCTGATACCCTTGGCAGTCATAGCGTTGAGCATCCCCATCTCTGTGGGTCTGATGTTGGGCGTTGAAGCGTTGGGTGGTTTCTTGGCCGGTATCATTGTGTCGGGGCAACTGCTAGCTGTTTTCATGGCCAATGCCGGCGGAGCTTGGGATAATGCGAAAAAGACGATCGAGGATGAGCCACGCGATTTGGCCGCGAATACCGGCAAGGGCAGTGATCGCCACAAAGCCAGTGTGGTTGGAGACACGGTTGGCGATCCACTGAAGGATACCGCCGGCCCAGCTTTGAATCCCATGATCAAAGTCGTCAATCTAGTCTCCCTAATCATAGCACCAATCATCGTCGCCGCCAAGACGAGTTGGGCAACTTTTGTTGTCGCTTTGTTACTAATCGCCGCTGCGTCCTGGGCCCTTTGGCGCAGCAAACATGACGTCTCACTGGAAGAGAAAGCTAGAACTAAAAGTTCAAACATGCCCGACTCAGTCTAGCGAAAACGGAAACATCTATTCGAATCTTTACAGTTCCCCGGTTCACTTAAATAACGAAACAACTTCCTATGCGAGGTTTGCTTCGCGCGAAAGAGGAATAATGCTTGCTAATTGATTACGTCTTCGTAGTCAGCGCTCTTTCACTTGGCGTGGCCGGTTACGTTGTCACCTGGATAATGAAACAGGACACTGGAACCGCGAGGATGAGGGAGATTTCTAACGCTATCAAAGACGGTGCCGAAGCATATCTCTCGCGTCAGTACAGAACCATCAGCATAATCGCCATAATTGCGACTATTTTGATGGCGTTTGGCATCCGGGATCCTAAGAACGCTTGGCTCGGTGTCGATACTGCCGGCGGCTTCCTCCTCGGCGCGGTATGCTCCAACCTGGCCGGTTACATCGCGATGTACATCTCGGTCCGCTCGAACGTTCGCGCCGCGCGGGGTGCGATGAGCAGCCTAGACCGCGCACTGAAGATAGCGTTCCGGGGTGGAATAGTCTTCGGGCTAGCGGTCGTTTCAATGAGCCTACTCGGAATCTCAACGCTATTCCTTGTTTTCAAAGGCGACCCTCGGCTCATTGTTGGCTTCGGGTTCGGGGCCAGCTTCGCAGCGCTATTCGCCCAATTGGGAGGGGGTATTTACACCAAGGCTGCCGATATGAGCGCAGACCTTGTCGGGAAAGTAGAATTTGGAATCCCAGAAGATGACCCTCGCAACCCTGCCGTCATAGCAGACCTGGTCGGGGACAATGTTGGCGACATTGCAGGGCGTGGGGCAGACCTGTTCGAATCTATCACCGCCGAAAACATCGGTGCTATGATACTTGGCCTAGCACCCGCCGTTTACGCTTTATTTGGGATCAACGGCCTCATATTTCCGCTGTTAGCCAGATCCTTTGGATTGATCGGGACAATGGTCGGGTCAATGTTCGTGTATTCCCGAAAGAAGGAAGATCCTTTCACCTCGTTAACTCGAGGCCTAATCATTACTGGCGTCATATCTGCAGGAGGCTTCTACTTCCTAACAGTTGTGCTACTCAACGGTGAAATGAATTTCTTCTTCGCCGCACTTGTCGGAATTGTTGCGGCGGTACTTGTAGCGTGGATAACTGACTACTACACCTCGTACCGAAGAAAGCCCACGCTTGAAATCGCCAGCGCCTCAGAAAGCGGCCCTGCACCTGGAATCGCGACGGGTTTCGCCGTCGGAATGGAATCATCTGCACTCTTCATAATTGTAATTGGTGCAGCGATCCTGCTTGCTTTCGCTTTAGGGAACGGCTTCGTTTCGGAAGGCGCGCGGTTAGACCTTACCGATCCTGCATTCCAGAAGGGACTCTATGGAACAGCGATAGCAACTATGGGCATGCTTTCCGTCACTCCAATGGTCCTTGCAATGGATGGCTTCGGTCCCATTACGGACAACGCTGGGGGCATCCTCGAAATGTCCGGCGTTACGGCTAAAGCTAGGGCAATTTCAGACCGCCTTGATTCCGTGGGCAACACGACTAAGGCGTTGACGAAAGGTTACGGCGTCGCATCAGCCGCACTTTCAGCGTTCCTCCTGTTCAGTGCCTTCCTAGAAGTCGCCGGGTTGAAAGGCGTTGACCTGTCCAGGCCTGGCGTTTTCACCGGCGCCTTCGTCGGAGCCATGCTAATCTTCTTCTTCAGCTCACTCGCGATCAAAGCAGTCGGAAGAACCTCAGCAGTGATGATTCGCGAAATCCGCAGGCAGTTCAAGGAAATGCCCGGCATCATGAAAGGCACCGTTAAGCCTGACTATTCACGTTGCATCGACATCAGCACAAAAGCGGCGTTGAAGAACATGGTTTACCCAAGCATGCTCATCATCATAGCCCCGATAGTTGTCGGCGTACTTCTCGGTGCAGAAGCAGCAGGCGGGCTTCTAATAGTGGGCACAGTGGTCGGCGTTCTAATGGCACTGTTCATGAATAATGTCGGCGCCGCCTTGGATAACGCCAAGAAGTACATAGAGGCTGGGCATTTGGGCGGGAAGGGTTCGCAAGTCCACGCCGCAACCGTGATTGGCGACACGCTAGGCGACCCATTGAAGGATACCGCAGGGCCCTCATTGCACGTCGTAGTAAAGCTCCTAAACACACTAACCCTCGCACTGGCACCCCTATTCATCTTGGCCCTCTTACACTAACGCGGGCAGCCATAGTGCTGGTTCGCCCATTGAACCATCGCTTCAGTATCAAATTCATCACTCCTTAGTTTTCATGTTGCCAAAGAAGGAACCCTATTAAACGGGTGTAATCGTAGCCGTCTCGGCCTTAGTGTTGCAAGAGGTCATGCGGGCTTCGAGAAGGGGGCAAGCGGTCGAATATGCAATTCGCGATATTATGGTTAAGGCAGAGGAAGTCAGGCGAACCGGAAAGAAGATTCTTTACTTAAACATAGGCGACCCCGTCAAGTATGGTTTTGAAACACCTCTCCACATCAGGGACGCCTTGAAGAAAGCAGTTGATGCAGGCTCGAATTACTATTCAGCATCGGAAGGAGTCAAGGGACTACGTGAAGCGGTGGCCGAGAAAGAAAATTCAGTAAACGGGGCTCATGTTGACCCGCGCAATGTTATGATCACTCAGGGAATTTCTGAAGCAATCTCCTTCCTGATGGGTGCAATCGTCAATCCTGGAGATGAAGTCCTCCTTCCGGGACCATCCTACTCTCCTTACATGACCTACGTTAAGTTCTTCGACGGAAAAGCAGTCACATACAGAACTATCGAAGATAGAGGCTGGGCCCCTGACCTATCGGATCTAGAGAGTAAGGTAACCGCACGGACACGTCTTATCGTCATTATCAACCCGAGCAATCCCACTGGCGCAGTTTACTCAAGGAATGAATTGTCACGAATCCTAGAAATTGCTGCTTCCCACCACATACCGGTAGCGGCCGACGAAATATACGACAGGATCGTCTACGACGGCGGGTTCACCAGCGTCGCCTCCATTGCCAAGGAAGTTCCACTTTTCGGATTGAATGGGTTTTCGAAAACGTATATGATGACAGGTTGGCGGCTAGGATACCTGTATCTTCAAGACCCGGGAGATGAAATGAGGGATGTTTGGGATGCAGTGCAAAGAATATCACGTGTACGGTTGTGCGCAAGCACACCTATTCAGTTCGCCGGTATAGAGGCACTCCGAGGGCCTCAAGGACACATAACCGAAATGGTGTCAAAACTAAAACGGCGCCGCGATTTATTCTGGAAACGCGCAAACGAAATTCCCGGACTATTCGCAACCAAACCCGCAGGCGCATTCTACCTTTTTCCTAGAATCAATGCGATAGGGCATAGATGGAAGAGTGATTATGAATTCGTCACTGAACTTCTGAAGGAAACAGGGGTTCTGGTCGTCCACGGGTCGGGGTTCGACCCAATATACGGCAAAGACCATTTCAGAGCGGTATTCCTCCCTGACGAGACAATTCTAACCGAAGCTTTCGACGCAATTGAGGATTTTATGAAACGGCGCTGACTCAAATCAATCCTGTAAAGGTTTAATTTGAGTCTTCAACTAGAAAGGTAGGTTTCAAACCATGTCGGAAGAAAGCGAGCAACGGCCCGCCGGCATAATGTACGAATGTATAAGCTGCGGACAACACTTAACCGCCGATCAGTTAGCCATGACACCGGAGATTAAATGCCCGTTTTGCGGATACCGAGTCCTCCGTAAGGCCAGGCCGCCCATCGTGAAACGTGTAAAGGCACGCTGATTTCTTAGGCTCTGACCCTCAAGCCCACCCGGCACAAGCTAGTGGGTGTTTGCACCGTGCCCAGTTGTAGTGGTCTTGTTTCTCATAGTATAACCGACTAAGAAGATTTCAACGATTATGTTACCAATCGCGAACACTAGAGATGAGGTGAGATTGATTGACAGAATATACAATCCCAGTAGACAAGCCAAAACCAGGACAAAGAGGAACTCTTTCAACCTAACACGAATTGTTCCACTCTCTGTCGATCGATTCTTTCTTCGGTGATAAAGGTAGAAACTTACAGCTATCAGGAAGACAGTACACCATGTGATGCTCACAGCCCACACGAAGAGCAGCTCTGAATATTTCATTGTCATTCACCTTAGAATTTACAGACCTTGTAGAAGAATACCTTCCCCGCGTCCACGAGAAGAAGATAGGTGGCTACCATTAGCACTAGCAACACCCAAAATTCAGCTGGAAGAGGCACGAACCCAAGAAAATGACCTAGAAATGTGAAAGGAAGGATCGTCCCAAAAGCCACGGCTGATAATGTCAGAATCGTCAGCCACTTACCGGGCTTACTCGTAATGAAAGGTATTCTTCTAGTTCGTATTACGAAGATAACGAGGACCTCGGTCCAGAATGATTCGACAAACCATCCGGTTTGGAATAGAGCGGGGGCTGCGCCAAATATGAAGAGCATTATGCCGTAGGTTAGGAAGTCGTAGAGAGAACTAAACGGCCCGAAGAATAGCGTGAACTTTCTGACGAAATCGATGTCCCATCGCTTTGGCAAGTCCTTGTATTCGACGTCAATTTCGTCTGTTGGCAGTGTCATGTTTGCGACATCGTAGAGTAGGTTCATGAACAGGATTTGCATTGGAAGCATTGGGAGGAACGGGAGAAACAAAGAAGCCCCCGCGGCGCTGAACATGTTCCCGAAGTTTGAGCTTGTTCCCATCAGAATGTACTTTGTAACGTTGCCGTAGACCTTCCGCCCTTCTTCGATTCCGTTAGCCAAGACAAGTAGGTCCTTGTCGAGCAGAACGATATCAGCCGTATCTTTTGAAACGTCAACTGCTGAGTCGACTGATATGCCGACATCCGATTCAAACAGAGCTGGGGCATCGTTGACACCGTCACCCATGAAACCAACAACGTGCTTGTTGACTTTGAGGGCCTTGATTATGTCGAGCTTCTGCTCGGGAGTTATGCGCGCAAAGATGTTTGCCTCTTCGACTGCCGTCCTTATTTCATTGGATGTCATCTGTGTTAATTCGGAACCCCGAATCACGCGGTATACCGTAAGTCCTAGCTCTTGACAAACTTTCACGGCGACTAGTTCGTTGTCGCCCGTTAGAATCTTCACGTCAACGCCCATTAGTTTTAGTTTGTTCAGTGCTTGGCGGGCGTCTTCTTTCGGCGGGTCGGTGAACGTAATGAAACCTAGAAGAGTGAGTTTGTTTTCTTCATCAACCGAATAAGAACTCTTGTTTTCCACAGAGCGGTAGGCCAGAGCGATGGTGCGGTAGCCAGCCTCGGCTTGCTCCGTCAACTTCGGTTCAATCTGAACACGCATGTGGTCTATGGGTTCGATTCCATTGGGTGTTTCGACTTGCTCGCATCTCGCAAGAACAGATTCTGGCGCTCCCTTAGTAATTAGTAACCTTCCTACTTTGGTCTGGACCACTGCGGACATCATCCGTCTTTGATAGTCAAATGGGATTTCGTCGATTACAACGTTTGAGTCTGAGTCCTTATGGAATCCCTTTTCGTTCGCAAATTCCCAGATAGCAGCATCCATTGGGTTGCCTGTAACTTCTCCCAACCCAACCACAGCGCTGTTGCAAAGTAAACCATATTGCAAAATGCGGAGTTCAGCGGCTCCGAGCGGAGTCCAATAGTCTTTCACGCTGATCTTTCCACTGGTTAGCGTGCCAGTTTTGTCTGTGCATAGAACGTCCATGTTGCCAAAGTCTTCAATCGACACCTGACGTTTGACGACAACTCTGCGTTTTGCCATATTCCGTGCCGCTTGTGAGAGGCTAATTGTCACAATTGCAGGCATCAGTTCTGGGACTAAGCCTACTGCTACTGCCAGCGAGAACAGGAGAGATTCAATAATGGGGTGCCCGATTAGCGCATTTAGGGTGAATATTCCGACGACTAAGGCCAGAGTAAGAGAGATTAGTAAGTTGCCGTATTTTCGGACGCCTCTTTGGAATTCGGTCTCTGGCCGTGTTCGGGCTAGGCTCCTAGAGATTGATCCAAATTCAGTATGTTTTCCTGTTGCTACAACTACACCGCGACCGGTACCATGCGAAACCACCGTGCCCATGAACATGTAGTTAGCTAACTGCTGTGGTGTAGGATTCTGAACTTGAAGCGTGGCAAAGTTTTTCTCAACTGGAAAGGACTCCCCTGTTAATACTGCTTCATTGACCTCCAAGTCCTTACAGTCGACTAGTCGTATGTCAGACGGGATAATGTCCCCCACGTAGACCGAAACCAAATCGCCTGGAACGAGCAACTTAGAGTCAATTTGTGTCGCTTTTCTATCTCTTATCGCTACCGCCTTCAGCGACACGGTCTGTCGGAGATGCTCGATGATTTTCTCAGCTTTGTATTCATTATAGAAACCTAACACGACGCTTAGGGCGATAATCGCTACAATGGCAATGGATTGTTCGAGTTCGAAGAATCCGGCCACCACTGCGGCGACCAGGAGTATGAAGAGTAACGGGTTCTTGACTTGTCGGATGAGAATCCTCATTGCGCTGAATGCGTGAGTTGGTAACTCATTAAGGCCGTAAGTCTTGAGCCGAGCCTGAGCTTCCTGTTCTGATAAGCCATTTACACTTGTTTCGAGCTCTCTAAAGACGTCTGAAGGTGGGATGGACCAATAGTCCTTGCGGTTGCTCGTCGTTTGCGTATTCGTGTCGGACGTGGCATCCCCACCAGCTGTCCAGCCAGCCGACACAGGGGCCATTTAGGGGTTTTGCAGCTTTTTCGCGCCTGAACTGCTGGTATGATTCAAGACCGGTTCTTCCCTGACCTCAAATGCGTCGACCATCGGATAGGCTGTTTTCACGGCCTTTTCGAGTTTGTGAGAAATCTCATGTGCCTGCTTGATCGACATAGCCGGGTCAAACTTGCAGTGTAGGAATGCATACAGGTTATTCCCGCTGCGTCGGATTTTTACTCCATGTACCGCCTTGATTTCCGGGAACAGTTTCGCTGCGTCCTCTATAAACCATCTTAACTCTGAGCCGCGCCCCTCGAGCTCTCTGCTTAGGAGATCTGATGCTTGTTCCATGTGAACTATTACTTCGTGAATATCCGGGTCCGCAACCCTCAATCTTCTTTCAACTTCCGTGGCGATCTCATGTGCTTGTTTCACCGTGATATGCGCGCTCACCTCGAGGCGGAGGTCAACAGAAAACCTTCCGCCTATCTTCTGAATGTGGACATTGTGGACGCCTCTTGAGCCTGGTACTTTTTCCGCAATTTCTGTCACGAGAGTGGCGATTCCGGTTCTCGTGTGGCCAATGGGTTCCGTCTGGATGGTAATTCGTGCAATTCGTTGCGCCTTGCTTCTTATTGTCCTCTCGATAATTGAGATAATTCTGTGGACCTCATCGAAGGTTAAACTGCTTTCGAGGAAGACGTGTGCGCTGATGTCAAGCCTCTTACCCGTCACGCGTACGCTGACTTGGCGGCAACCCCTTACTTCAGGGACCGCTTCAATCGTGTCCTTGATGCGATTAGAAATCTCCTTGGATGAACGTTCCAACAATGGGATGGGCATTGCTCATTCCGACTGCGAAAAACTTGAGGCATACGTGTCATAAAAGCGACTCGTCCGGTTTCCACGTCTCCCGGGTTGAATTGATGTTTTTAGAGTTGAGCTTTGCGGCATTCTGGACAGAAACCCTCTGAGTCGCTCAGAAGCGCTCCACAGAACTTGCATTTCACGTAGCTCTGCTTTTCTTTGGAAGGCCTGTACGCTACTTTTCCCCCTCTTTCGTATCTCTTCCCAAAGAATACGGCGAGTTCGAGCAGAATGGCCATCGGAATGAACAATGCCAAGTCGGCTATTGGGCCACCATCTGGAGTGACCACTGCAGTAACGATATAGAGAGCGGCGTAGATGTAGCGGCGGCGTGTGGTCACATAACTCGTCTTAATGATCCCGAACTTGACGAGGAGAACAAAGAAGACTGGGAGCGTGAAGGAGAAACCTGCTGACAGAGTCGTAACGAATACCATATTGTAGAAGTCCATCACGTAGATTATCGGCGAAGCGCCTGCTAGTCTGAAGAAAGGCAACTGGGCCCAAAGTATGAATGGTGCCAGAATCTTGTAGCCGAATGCTACTCCAAGAACGAACAGAAGCGTGAAAGAAACCATGAAGGGGTATATTGCCTTTCGTTCTTCAGGGTAGAGGGCAGGGTCGATGTACCTGAATACCTCATAGGCAATCACAGGAGCACTGACAGCTACGCCGAGCAACACGGATCCGGTGAAGTAGATTACCAGAGGTGCTGTGATTTCTCCAGCGATAAGTTGAATCCCGGTGGGAAGTACGTCTTTGACAATCTGACGGAGAACAAGTGCGATTAGCGGGTCGTAAAACGCGAAAGGGTCTTTGAGAAAAGATGGGTTTGCGGGGAAAACCATGAATATCGTTGTTGCTATGAAGAGCGAATACAGCACTATTTTCAGTCTGGAGGCTAGCTCGGAAAGGTGCTCAGAAAGTGTACCACCCTTTTCTGGTTCGACTACTTTTGCATTCATAGAGAAAACCGTCCGAGTGCTTAGCTAGGCTTAACTTCGTTATACCCTCGCCCAACCTTTCGCGTACTTCGTGGATGACTAAATCGGGTTTACTTCTTCGCCGTTCGTTCCGCAATTTCCTTGGCAATTTCTTCCTTGGTCTTTCCTTCAGTAGTGATTCCCAAGTTCTTTGCGGCAGTTATGAGAGGATCGGAACTGGGCTCAGTGGTGCTCGAGGCCGTCGATGATGATACTTCCTTCGCCGCTTTCTCAAACTCTTTCTTGGCGAGTCCTATCGACCTTGCCAGCTCCGGCAGTTTCTGTGGTCCCCAGAGGAAGACTACAAGGAGAATGCCAACTACAATTAGCCACTCATAACCGATTAGGGCCAATGATTCTCACATCGCAAACATGCGTTCAGGACAATATAAGAGTGCTGAACGAAATGCAAACAGTTTCAATATTTCTGGACGACAGATTCTGCGGAATACCTTTAAGCCACGAAAGTTCGCCGAGTAAGAAATCTCTTTGAACGGTGGCCAAGAGGTGAACTGGGACGTTTGTTGGCGGAATCCGGCTGCGTCCACTATATTTCATCCTGCCAACTCTTCCTTTGGGAATAGTGCTCCTAATCCGAATCCCAGTGTTTGGCCCAACCCTCAACGAAATCTTCGCCTATCAACTGACGGCCGGGCTCTTTCAGCTGAACTGGGACAACTACATCTTGCGAACAATGATTCGAATGCTTCTGGCCTACGGGCTATCCGTAGCATTCGCCTTGGTTTACGGGATAACCGCCGCGATCAGCAGGCGGGCTGAGCAAGTGTTGATACCCATACTGGATGTTCTTCAATCGATTCCAGTATTGGGTTATCTGCCAGGTGCTATTGTTGTCTTTCTGACCCTTTTCAATGGAAGCATTATTGGCCAAGAATTGGCGTCAGTAGTTCTCATTTTCACTGGCATGGTTTGGGCTGTAACCTTTGGTGTTTATGGTGGCGTCAAGACGATTCCGAAAGACATTGTAGAAGCGGCGCGTAGCTTCGGAATCCGTCGATCAAAATACCTTAGGGACGTAGTCTTTCCCGCTCTCTATCCGCCGTTCATTTCAGGTAGCATTCTCGCATGGGGGGGAGGATGGTACTTCCTGATCGCGTGTGAGTATCTTAGCTTCGGAACTACTAGGCCTTACACTCTTCCGGGCTTGGGTTTCTATATTTTCAAAGCCGCTCTTGACGGCAACATTGCTGCGTCTCTTTTCGGGCTCCTCATTCTCATTGCAATTGTGGCACTCATTAATCGGTTCGTCTGGCACCCGTTGATGGACCACGCTGACAAGTACAAGTACGAAAGCACAGCTCTACCCACTCATAGGAAGAGCCAATCACATCTCAGTCAGTGGCTGCTGAGAAAATCGCGGGAGGTTTCCGAAGACCTTGCAAAGGTCGTTGAACCCGTCGTATCCTTAGAACACAAGTACTACGCGCACTCAATTCGTTTTCGGCATGTGAACCTGCTTTCGCATGCGCATATAGGGGCGGCTTGGCACAAGTACAGCCGTTTTGGGCGTATTATCGGTACAGCAATAGGAATATTATTGGTGGTACTATTTTTTGAGCTTCTCGTCCCACCGAAGTTTCCTGAAGCCATTCACCAATTTATGCTACGCCGAGAGCTTGCGATGATTCCGAACTATATGATAGGTTCAGTGGCACGATTGCTGGTGGGATACTTGATTGCACTCTCATGGACTCTTGTTGCTGGAATTGTCATAGCGAGAAGTGAAAGATTGTTCAACATCATGCTGCCAATCTTCGACATAGCTCAATCCGTTCCGGCGCTGGCCTTGTTTCCAGTTGTGGTCACGGTCGTGATTGACTATTTCCACGGCTCAGAGTTTGGCCTGGAATTAGCCTCAACCGTTTTGGTTTTGACTGGAATGCAATGGTATCTTTTGTTCAACATTATAGGCGCAGTCAAAGCTATTCCATCCGACGTGATTGAAGCCTCACGATGTTTCGGGGTTCGCGGACTCGGGTTCATTAAGAATATTGTAATTCCAGCAATCGTACCCGCAATAATCTTGGGGAGTATTCAGGCTTGGGGCGGGGGATGGAATGCGACAATAGCCTCGGAATACATCGTGACCTCAACCAAAATCTACCAAGTGCCGGGTCTAGGATACATGCTGGATGTCGCGGTCGCCAAAGGCGACACCCCCCTCGTGCTGGTCGCGGTCGGTTTGATGGCTGGCGTTGTTTTTCTAATGAACCGCACGGTGTGGCATTATTCGCTGAAACGGGTTAACAAATACAAGTTTGAGGGGTAGACAATGGCTGCCTCCGCGGTCCTGCAAATTCAAGAAGTTTCAAAGATTTTCGAGGCAGGTGACCATAATGTCCAGGCGCTAGATTCAGTTTCATTTGATGTTTACCCGCATGAGTTTCTCTGCATTGTCGGACCGTCTGGATGTGGGAAGTCGACACTGCTGAGGATTCTTGACGGCCTGGATTATGCAACCTCCGGGCGAGTCTTATTCAAGAGCGAACCCATAACGTCACCTTCCCCGAAGCTATCCATGATCTTCCAAACCTTTGCCCTGCTACCTTGGAAAAATGTACGAGAAAACATTGAATTGGGATTAGATGCCCAGGGAGTTGGCGCTCAGGAAAGGCGCGAGCGAACGGCCAGGTACATCGAATCAGTCGGCCTAAGCGGTTTTGAGGGCGCGTATCCTCGCGAGCTATCGGGCGGGATGAAGCAGAGGGTGGGTATCGCCCGAGCACTGGCAGTCGAGCCCGAGGTTCTCTTGATGGATGAACCCTTCTCATCTCTAGATGAATTGACGGCAGACACATTACGGCGTGAGGTCCTTGAAATTTGGCGCGAACCAACCAAAGTTACGGACACATTCATAATGGTGACCCATAATGTTCACGAGGCAGTATTTATGGCGGATAGAGTCATCATCCTGCGTGCAAGGCCAGGAAAGCTTGTTGCGGACTTGGTTATTGACTTACCCCGGCCTCGTGAGAAGTATGCCCACACTGAAGGCTTCTACAAATACGAACAGGAAATAATCTCATTAATCGAGAAAAATTCGGGACCCACACCAACCTAGCCGAGAAGAAGGTTTCAATTCAGTCAATCCGAGGTTGCACCTAGAGCTTTGTACCCGTAATGGTATGCGGCTATTCCTGTTACTGGAAGGTCAAGCCAAAAGGTCACAATTCTTGACAGGAGTGCTGCTGAGGCTGCGACGGCAACAGGAACTCCGAACAAAGACAGTGAGGCAGTGATTGCGGTCTCATAGATCCCAAGCATTCCAGGAACCGCAATAGGCGTCATCTGAATCATTTTACCAATTGCCATGGTAACTAGCACGACCCAAAGGGAAACAGAAGAGCTGACGGCTACAAGAACAACCCAGAGTATCAACACTGAGCACGCCCAGTCGCCTAGGCTCGCCGCGAACGAAGCCGCAACGTGTGTCCTTGAAGAGAGCATCCCTCGAAAGGCGATGTGGTAATCATTCAAGAATTGGCCCGCCTTTCCGTTCATCCTTCCCTGTTTTTGCACGATTTTGATTACGGGCTGAACCAGTCTAAGCGCGCGATCCAAGAGTGGCTGCATTATCTTCGGATTCAGGGAAAGAAAGAGTGAGGCGATTAGCCCTGCCACTGCAAGTACTGGCAATGCAGCTAGCTGAAAAATCACTGAAGTCGTTACGCGGCCTCCTAAGATGAGGACCACGAAGGCAAGGGATGTGCTTGCTAGAAAACCGACGATGTAGAGAACTCGGTGCAAGACAACTGTGGCAGTAGATTCTCCCAGCGTCATCCCAGACTCCTTCGAGGCCAGGATGCATCTTACTGCTTCAAGGAAGATGCCGCTCGGCATAGTGTAGCTCGCGAAAATGCTCGCGAACGTAATTCCCTGGCAAGTGAGAAACGGCAGTCTGGAACCCGTAGACCGGATTAGGGCATACCACGCGGTCGCATAGAAGGTAAAGCCAAGAAGTTGAATTCCAACCATCGCCAGAATTATGGTAGGGTTAACTTGGAGAAGTACGCGGACAAGGGAGTCGAGACCGACAAAATAAATGAAAGCCACCAGAACCGATATCCCTACCGCCAAGCTGGCAAGCCTCGTGATTCTCCCTCTGTTGATGGGCTGCACCTCCGATACTGCCTACAAACTACGAAACAGGCCAGTCGAATCCTGTAAGCATGGAATTCACACTTATATTCAGTCGCAACTGTAGTGCTTCATGTTTAGCTGAAAACGTTTCATTTTGAGCCCATTCCACCATTGTCTTCTAGACGAAACAAAAAACGTTGAGTTCACAGAACGGTTCAAGCATCGCGAAAGTTGAAGAGCCATTCTCCGACATCCCTCAACTCCTCCGATCGGTCGCAACTCTCGTAGCGATACCCTGCCCGCCTCAAGACTTCGGCGAAACTTCGCTTGCTCTCGACGCCGTTTTCGGGTTTATAGTTCACAGGGCCCCGGATGTTTGCATGTTTCGCTTAGTTCACAGTGCTTTGGCGGCCTGAGCAGGGCCGATCGTACGGGCCTGCTTCATTCCACATACCCGCGGCCCGGGTGTAGTAGAGTGCCAGTGAATTGTTGCCTTGATTACGTTCTCTTGACGCACTTATGGGAGTAGATTCGCACACTGGATCCAGTTGTTCTGCAGCTTCCCTACTTCAGACTTAATGACAGACAGACAATGGAACGCCGTGCTTTTCGAACATAGGTTGGTTTCCAAGAAACACGGACACACTCATTATTCAGGCCACGCAAGAATATGAAACAAAAAGGAAGGCAAGATAGCTAGCGCAAGAGTTGAGGGAATGCTAAGCCTGCACAAGCATTATCGCTACCCGTCTAGCACATTTCTTAAATTCTTAAGACTGGAACTAACTTCGAAGCTCGCGTCAACGAGGAGTCGAAAAATGGACGATGAGACAATTCAGAGAGAATATGATCGCATTCTGGAATATGCTCGCGCTCATTATGCGAACGAAAGTGATTTGATTTCACAATCAACGGAGTGCCAGAAATCGTCCTACAGAATGATGTTCCAGAACGTCCTCGATCGGATTCCATTGTCGTTAAAGGAAAAAACGGTTGCAGACTTTGGTTGCAAGTACGGACACCTACTTCCCCTGCTGTTCAAGGTAGGCGTCAGAAAGGTTATCGGAATAGAAGCCCTGGATCAATTCATACGCATTGCAAGAGATCTGTTCAAAGGATATGGCGAACGTGTGGAATTCGTGAAATGTGAGCGTGGATATATCCCGCTGCAACCAGAGACCGTAGACGTAGTCATAATGAACGAGGTTATTTCACATGTCAATCCAACGTACATACCGGTTGCATATTCCGAGACTGCGCGGATCTTGACTGTCGGGGGCATGCTGTTCGTTTCTGATGGCAACAATTCAGCCTATCCCGAGCGTCAGTCCGCTCTAGTTTCATTGTATGATGCAATTGAAAATGGGCCGGAAGGCACACGATTGGATTGCGGAGCGACTGTTCAAGTTTCCTTTGTGAATCAGAGGAAAGCAATGATTCGATCACGTTATCCTAGCATGGAGGACAAGAAAGCTGAGTACTTGGCAAAGAATACTTCTGGCCTGTTTGGCGATTACCTCTGTGATGTCATAGACCACTTTGCGCGGACAGGAGAATTGATACGTCGTCCCCACCGCCGGGGAATCCCGCCTACCTATCCCGATACGGGGCAAGTCGAAGAAAGAGGATTCTACCCTGAACAGGTTGAGTTCGAGTTGATGAAGTATGGGTTTGAATGCAAGATATTGGATAAGCCCTGCCGGCCCCCCGGTGAGCGAGTTCTTCTGGATAATGCTAGACTAGAACCTGCCAGCGGGTACGGAAAATATGCGTATCAGCTTCCTATCCCAAATGAGTATCCAATCCAGCAAAAACCTCCCACAATCCTTCTCGAGGGTGGCCATGCTTTACCACATAGCAATGTCGCAGCTGTGGATATTGCTGAGATGGGAGGTGGGCGCTATTGCATATGGTTCCCCAATGGTTCGATCTACCTCTCAGCTTCGGACAATACAGATCCGCGCAGGAACGGGCGCAAGTATGAGCTCTATTGGACTACTCAAGATATGTTGCCGTATGCACGTCCAGGATTTCAAATCGCTGCAGTGAAAACACATTAGCACTACGCGTGAAGGTTGTTTTACACCGGTGACACAATTTCTTCTGAGCGGCCTTCTCCCTGCTTTTTCCTAGAGCCCCCTAATTCAATCGAGTCTCTCAAAGACTGCTTGAGATCTCTAGGATGGTATCAGATGCTCGTTGACAACAGGTGCGACGAAGTTGACACGAAGTTTGACAAATTGACACTCAGTGTGGCAATCGACACTATGAACCGCATCGCCCGTACCAAGCGCGCCTGATAGGTGAACCCGAACTTGTTGAACATGTGGCGATGGGCTGGGAAGTCGTACGAGAACTACAAAACGGACAAGTACTCATTAGAAAACCATCATAACTTTCTCCTAGCCGGTGGAGAAATGCAAGATAATGTGCACTATAGATACGTGTACTTATATTCATGCAATACCGCGCATGGCAATCCGTATACCACTTTGGGGTAACGTTGCGTGGCAGAAACACTGAGCTATGATGTAGTAATAGTCGGCTCGGGCTTAGCGGGGCTACGCGCCGCCATCGAAGCTGCTCGTGTTTCGAAGGGCAGATGTAGTGTGGCTGTGTTAACTAAGGTTCAGGCGATGCGATCCCACTCAGTATCTGCGGAGGGTGGCACTGCGGCCGTCCTGTACCCGGACAAAGGGGATACATTCGAATCCCACATATACGACACGATAAAGGGCAGCGACTTTCTCGCGGACCAGGATGCTGTCGAATTCTTCGTGAATGCTATGCCCGCTGAGATCTACATGCTTGAACATTGGGGTATGCCTTGGTCGAGAACCGATGATGGCCGAATAGCCCAACGCAACTTCGGCGGATACAGCTTTCCGCGCGCTACCTTCGCGGCCGACCGAGTAGGTTTCTTTGAGATGCAGACACTCTACGACACAACTCGCAAGTTCGAAAGCATCCACTTTTTCCAAGAATGGTACGTGACCTCACTCATTGTGGACAACGGCGTATTCAGGGGTGTCACCGCAATTGATTTGAAGACTGGTGAATTCCATGCTTTCAATGCGAAAGCCGGCATTATTGCAACTGGCGGAGCCGGGAGACTCTACAAGTTTGCGACCTATGGATACTCATCTACTCCCGACGGCCTCTCGCTTGTATACAGGGCCGGTGCGCCGATCGAGGACATGGAGTTCGTCCAGTTTCACCCGACCGGCCTGATCCCTTCAGGTGTTCTAATCACGGAGGGCGCACGCGGAGACGGCGCCATCCTCCTCAATGGTAAAGGAGAGCGTTTCATGAAAAAGTACGCACCTGAAAAGATGGACCTGGCTTCCAGGGATGTCGTTTCTAGGGCAATTATCACTGAAATTCAAGAAGGGCGAGGATTAACGGATCCGGTAAGCGGAATGGATTACTTGCTCCTAGACTTGCGTCACCTGGGGGCTGAGAAAATCAAGGAACGACTTTCAGGCATTAGAGAGATTGCCATCAAGTTCAAAGGCATAGACCCAATTGACGAGCCCTTGCCAATCCGCCCGGTTTGCCATTACACGATGGGTGGAATCAAAACCGACATGAAAGCTCAAACCCCAATCACTGCCCTCTGGGCCGCAGGGGAAGCCGCTTGTGTAAGCATTAACGGAGCCAACCGCTTAGGTGCCAATTCAACCGCCGAATGTTTGGTCTTCGGTGCACAGGCTGGCGCAAATGCAGCCCAATACGCTTTGGAACAGCCTTCCCACGACTTGAATCAGCAGCCAGTAGCCGCTGAGGAGAAGCGGCTATTTGATGGAATCTTCCATGGCAGCGGAGGCGAAAACCCGTATGAGGTTCACAACGAAGTGCAGGCGATCATGGACAAGTATGCATATGTTTACCGAACAGGCGAAGGATTGGGAGAGGGATTGAGGCAACTCCGTGAACTTCACAATAGATCTTTTCGGCACGTCGACGACCAGGCGAAGGAGTACAACACCAATTTCATCAACGTCCTCGAACTTGAGGCAATGTTTGAGGTCGCTGAAATCGTCCTCGCTGGAGGCTTGGGGAGGACAGAGTCGCGCGGCGCCCATTCGCGAATAGATTATCCCAAGCGGGATGATGCTAATTGGCTCAAGCACAGCTTGTGCTACTACACCCCAGATGGGCCACGCATCGATTACGCTCCAGTAACAATTACCAGATACACACCGACGGAACGACATTATTAGAAAGTGGTGAGAGGAACGACCACTCAACGAACGGAAAAAATAAGCTTACGGGTTCTACGTGCAAACCCGGCGCAGCAAATCCAACGCCACTACGACATGTTTCAAATCCCGCCAGAACCTGGCATGACCGTGCTCGCTGCTCTTCTATATGCGAAAGAGCAAATGGATCATTCGCTCGCGATTCGTTTCTCTTGCAGGATGGCTTCTTGCGGCTCATGCGGTATGAAAATAAACGGCCTACCAAGATTAGCATGCTACACGCAGGTATCTGATTTCGGGAACTCACCAATTACGGTTGAGCCCCTTGACCACTACCCGCTCGTGCGCGACCTTGTTACAGACTTTCACGGTTTCTTTTCGACACACCAGTCAGTGAAGCCATTCCTTGTCAGACGAGATGTCGCAGAGCAAGAGACGTATGAATCGGAATATTCGCAAAGTCAGCGGGAATTGGACAACTTTCTCCAGTTCTCATACTGCATAAAGTGCGGTCTCTGCAACGCCGCATGCCCCACGGTGGCCACAGACCCACTCTTCACGGGACCACAAGCGTTAGGCCAAGCATACAGGTACACTGCAGATTCCCGAGATGAAGGCGGAAATGCCCGATTGAATGTCATTGACCAGGAGCACGGGGTTTGGAGATGCCACTTTGCAGGCGCATGCAGCTTCGTATGTCCAAAGGGCGTAGACCCTGCTCTGGCCATTCAGAGGCTAAGAAGACTCGTGGTCACGCCCTCCGGAGCAAAGAGAGCGGGCGGACCATTGATGCCAAAACACACAGTGCAGTAGCCGTGAACAGGTTTGGGAATTGATTCGGCATTTCTCAAGAAGGACAACAGGCTCCTCAGCATGAACCTTAAGTGTGCCACATGCGGCACAAAGGTCGAGGTTTTTGTTAACGCGATCTCTTCAGCGGCCGACGTCTGGCCCTTCTGCGCGAAATGCGGCACCTACGTAGATGTCATTCCCAACGATTGATTATTTTCAGAATTTCTATTCTTTCCCGTTCCCCACTTCGCCTTTCGGCCTTCGCTATGAATGCTCATGTATTCGAACATAGCCTCCTCTACCCATTTGTCAGGCCTGTAGACCACGACATTACTGCCGCATCCTCCGCAACGCCACTTCACTTTATCTGGATACAACGGAAAGTTTGAAACAATCAAGTTATCATGCTGGCATGATATGCAAGTCCAACGCATAATCCGTCCATCAGGAGAGATGGCGAAGTTTTCCATAGCTAATACGGCAACTGAGAGTAACTTTAAGGAAGTGCTGGAAAAGATGTTGAGAGTAGACCGAAAGTAAGTGGAGTGTTCCCGAACAAGGCTGGAAGTTTAGGCTTGGAAGGCATCGACAAATACGAACTTCTATCCGATCTGGCTAAGCGGCGAGGTTTCTTCTGGCCCTCATACGAAATCTATGGTGGCGTAAGCGGGTATCTTGACCTAGGTCCTTTAGGGGCGAAGCTGAAGAGGCGTATAGAGGACAAGTGGCTGGACCTCTTCGTCTACCAGCACGGATTCGTAGCGATATCCACTCCTGTAATAACCCCTGAGAAAGTCTTCGCGGCTTCCGGGCATTTAGAACACTTCAAAGACTTGATGGTCAGTTGCGAGGAATGCAAGAGGCATTTCAAAGCTGACTACGTTATCACTGAGGCAATGCCCGGGCGGACCGACCTCGCGGTTGAAGCCATGTCAGTAGCAGAGACAGATGCATTCATCGAGGAGAATCACATTCGTTGCCCGGAATGCGGCGGAAAGCTGGGCCGAGCGGAATACTTCTCCACCATGTTCAAAACCAATATCGGGCCCTATGGCGATGTACCAGGCTACGGTAGGCCAGAGGCCGCGCAAGGAATCTTTGTTGATTTCAAACGCGTCTACGAAACCAGCCGAGAACGGCTACCGCTCGGCATTGCACAGATAGGCACAGTTATGCGCAATGAAATTTCACCGAGGCAAGGCCCAATAAGGCTACGAGAGTTCACAATTATGGAAATGGAATTTTTCTTCGACCCCGAAGAAAGTGAATGCAAATACCTGAGTGCTGTAAATGTGGAATTACCGCTCTACCTCGCGAAAACACGCGAGCAACATAGCACCGATCTAACTCGCGTAAACGCCCATGAAGCCGTAAAACGGGGGTTCGTTCTAACAGAATGGTCCGCCTATTTCATGGCGTTGTCGGTAAAATTTGTGAGTTCACTTGGAATACCGCCGGACAAGCAAAGGTTCGAAGAAAAGTTACCAGCAGAACGTTCTCACTACTCAAGTCAAACCTTTGACCATCAGATCTGGCTCGACAGGTGGGGCTGGGTGGAAATAGCTGGCCACGCATACCGAACAGACTTTGACTTGTCCGCACACACGAAGTCCTCAGGCGTTGACTTGTCAATTTTCAAGCCTTACGCGGCCCCCGTCGAGAAAAAAGCAACAGTGATTGTTCCTCTCGAATCAGTTCTAGGCCCGTTGTTGCGGGAGAAAGCGAAGGCGGTGATTAGCGCCTTGATTTCGAGCAAACCAGAAGAAGTGAAGGCGGCCTTCGAAAAGTCCGGCCACTTTGATGTACAAGGCTTCAAAATCCTGCCGTCACATGTGCGCTTCGAAGAACGTTCATTACGCGAAGCGGGTAGGAGATTCTTGCCGCACGTTGTCGAACCAAGTTTTGGCGCGGAGAGAGTAGTATACTCAGCTTTGGAATATTCATACAACCGCGTGAAAGATCGCGTGGTTCTGAAGCTTCCAGTCGACCTTGCTCCCACGCAAATGACCGTATTCCCATTGATGGCGAAAGATGGCCTCGCAGAACTCTCCCAAAGCATAAGGGAGTTCCTACTCGGGCAGGGATTCGAAGTTGAGTATGATGAAAGCGGAACTATTGGAAGGCGTTACGCCCGGGCCGACGAAGTCGGCGTCCCATTATCAATTACAGTTGATTATCAGACCAAGGAAAACGGGACAGTTACGCTTAGAGATAGAGATAGCTGGCAACAGGTCCGAATCGAGTGGAGAGCAATACCTGAACTCGGACGACAGTTCCTCCGAGGGAAGCTGACTTTCACGGAGCTCGGGACGCCTGTAAAGGTCGCTTACGAGTAATCCGCCCCCAGGCGATGAAGATTGGGCTATGGTTTAATTCCTCAACCACTCTATTGGTCATAGGAACCTCGCGGAGATGCAATTAGCTTGACCTTTCCAATAGAGAATGAAGCGAACATCAGGCGCAGAATGCTGGAGCTGTGCCAAACTCATGCGAGGAACGTTGTAGAAATCACTAGGCAATTGGTTGTCCTCCTAGACAACCTGGCAGACAAGAAGCCCAAACTTGCGAAAGAGAACTACGAGAACATGCTCAAGACTCTGGTGGAGAATGAAAAGAACAAAGCAACGTTCCTTAATGAAGTAGCATCAGTAGGTAGCTTACTCATAAGCAGGGAAGACTTCCTGCGCCTGCTATTTCGACTTGGCGAAGTGGCAAATTACTGCGAAGCTATGGGCTTCCGGCTGATGGGAGTCGTTGACCTGAAATGGAAGCTAGACAACAAACGCCTCGAAGAAATATCCCACCTGATGAGTTCGGTACTCAAAGAAATCTCGAAGGTAAGAGAGACTCTTCACTCACTATCATTTGATGCCGACAAAGCAGTCGAGACCGGTAAGGCTGTGGAGGATTTGGAGCGCCAGATTGACGCTGAATCACGGCAACTCGATCTAGACCTGATTTCGAGCAAAATGCCATTACAAACCTTGCTATTCTTTCGCGACTTGGTAGACCGAGCCGAAAAAATAGCCGACATTGGGGTCGACGTAGTCGACCACATAAGAGTACTCGCCCTTACGGCATAGTGTCGCGGCAAATGAAGAAAACCATCACCGCTGAATTGATCGGAACTAGGCTCATAGTATGGGACCATAAAGACGGACTGGCAATTTACAGGATGGGTTTCTTCGGTAAGCCCGTAGGTATTCCAAAACCTAAGCCTGAGCAGGAGTTCAAAGCGCCTCTGGTGCTCGACCTGATGGAGGCCTTGTACCTCCTCGACAAAAAGATAATTCGAGTAGTTAACGTCAAGTCCTCTAAACCCGTAAGCCGTGCTATGCTCCTCGCCCTAGCGAACAAGACCTACAAGCAGTTCAATCTTGGATACAGCGCCTACGAGAACCTGCGTGCGAAAGGGCTGATAGTTACCCCGGGGATAAGATTCGGGGCGGACTTTGCAATATACGAGCACGGTCCGGGAATCGACCACGCCCCATTCATTGTTACCGTAAAGAAGGAGGAGGAGACGATGGGCCCCTTCGAGGTTGTCCTTGCAGGCCGCCTCGCAACAACCGTCCGCAAACAGTTCACGATTGCGGTACCTAAGAGTCGCGGAAAAAAAGTAGACTACCTTGTCTTCCGGTGGTTCAAGGCCTAGATCTTTCGGCGAACCTACTGAATAACCGTAACCATTTCTGCTAGCTTCCTCTCCTGTTTGAAACCAAGCTTCGCGAAAAGCCGCCCAGCAATTTCGTTTTTCTCACCGAACCGAACGGTCAAGGTTTGGACGCCCCGCTTAAGCAACCTGTTCATGGCAGTCGCCAACTCAATCGTGGCAAGCCCTCGTGCCCGGTAGAGCGGGTCCGTGAATAGTTCTGCAACCAGTGCCTCTCGAGGGGAACGAAGTGCTATGAAACAGGCACTTACCACATTTAGGGTTGTACCACTAATCAACGAGGCCTCAGCCGCGTAAGCGCCGTGCAGACCACTCATAATCTCATGTAACTTTCGTTCCGCGGAGGAAACGGTAGGCAACCTTGGTTCGGCACCTTTCTCGTAGGATTCATGCATCAACTTGGCAAGGGCAGGAATGTCTCGATCAGTTGGGCTGACGAGCGGAAGTATAGGCATAAGCTGTGTTTCAATAACTGGCCCTACGAATTTGACTATAACCCTCCGTTTTTCAAATCCGTTCTTCTCCAGCCCTTCAGCCATTTCTTCCGGAACCCGTAGGGTGAGCGATTGAATCTTTGCTTTCTTAAGATCGAGTCGAAGGTTAGAGACAAACGATTCGTAAGAGGTGGGGGGTGCAGGGTAGATTTTGTCAACAATCGCATCCACATCCGAAAGCTGCAAGGTGAAAAGTGCGACCGGTCTATCCGTGTGTAGGATATTCCATTGCTCATGGGTTTTCCGCAGTTCTGACAGCAATTCTTCTTTGGTAGAGCATTGGGGAAAAGCTTCTTTCGTGGATGCTCCATTTTCAAAAATGAATTCCGCTGTTTGACCTAAGATGTCGGATGAGGCTTTCGAGGTTTTCGTGATCATGATTTATCCCATTAAAGCGAAAAAGCCCATATTCTGCCCTATATTCAATCTTGTGTGGTCCGAATGTATAGAGGGCTTGTCGCATCAGGAGTTATTTTGGCCTTATTCGGTGGCTTTCTGGTTTTCACGGACCTTTACGTTCCCCTTGGCGTGTCGATCTTCGGCCTGCCCATCGCGATTGTTGGAGTTCTTATGTTGGTTCTGGGGACCTTTCGACCAGAACCGTTAGGAATAGAACCGGAGCAGGGAAAGAAGTTCTGTTGGTATTGCATGACACAGATTCCCAAAGACGCGAAAGAATGCCCCAGCTGCAGCCTTCCTCAGCACGACGCGGTCGACTAAGCTGTCGGTTGTCCACTGCTCGGCTTTTCCTGCGTGTCGGTTGGTTTTTCTTCGGAGAGTTCAATATGCGCTTGGCCTTCCATAATCTTTCGCTGGAGTGCAGTGATTAGTTCGTCAATTGCGACATTATCGAGACCAAGTTGGCTAAGTGATGAGAGAGTTTCATCAGAGAGGGTTGCTCCAATATTGGGGCCGCCGTAGCCCTCCATTCCTATCGCATCGAACTTCAGTTTGGTCTTCTTGATTACGAAATGGCCGGAGATGTAGGTCACGCGTCCCTGTTCGTCCAATTTTTCAATGGAAACCTCAAGGTCCTCGGGAAGTTCTGGCCTGCTCATGATGGATTCTCACGTTGGACTCATCAGGCTTTAATCTTACCCATATACTAGTTTCGGCCGCTGACCCACAGAGAGAAGTCACCAATTGCTCACACACCTCAAGAACATGGTCTCAATAATTGACACCCGAGCACTGGGTACGCCGATGGTTGTTGCCGCGTTTCTTGTTACAGGGAAGGAGACAGCATTGGTTGACATGGGCTACCAATCCTCGGCTGAAACAATCATGGGAGACTTGGCTAAGGATGGATTTGATCCGGATCACTTGGATTACCTTCTCCCTACGCACGTTCATCTGGACCATAGCGGCTCCCTGGGGACTCTTGCCAAAACATTCACAAACGCCTCAATTCGTGTCCACCCTAAAGGTGAACGCCACCTAGCTGATCCTTCGACTCTTTGGAAAGGAGCAGGAGAACTTTTCGGCGAAGAACTAATGCGTAAATTTGGGCGACCCCAACCTGTCGATCGGAAGCGCTTGAAGAGTGCGGCTGATGGTGACGTGATTGATTTAGGGGACGGGATTCGCCTTCGGACTATTTGGACACCGGGCCATGCATCACATCACTTAAGCTATGAACTGGAAGGGCACCGAGCTTTCTTCACAGGTGACGCTGTGGGGGTTTGCTTCCCTGGTTTCCCATTATTGACTCCCACAACGCCCCCAACAAGTTTCAACTTAGAGCAGACGTTACAGTCGCTTGAGCTCATAAGGGCAAGTTCTCCTTTAGACTTCTATACCCCTCATTATGGCTTCGTTGGAAATGCCACGCAATGGATCAATGAGAATGTCGAATCGTTGCACCGCTGGAAGTCGAGCATCAAAGAAATGATGATGAAGGGATTTAGTGCCGAGCAGATATCTAACGCCCTCACCGACGATGTGTGTAGCAAGTTGGGTCGGGCCGGAAGCGATGCGCCAGACTATTTTCGCAGCTTGGTTAAGACCAGCGTTCTGGGATTCCTTCGATACTTCGAAGAATGATCAAGGCCCAACTTGGCCTCATAATGATACCTCCACAAACGTGGAGATCGGCCGATCCGGAGTGCACACGTTCAAAATGACCCGCATGGCACGAATTGCCCGAGTAATCTGAGGCAGAACTCCTGGCATGTCTTGGAACCTTTACAAAAGTCGAAGTGTTTCTTTTGGGTACTAGGTCGTGTAATCTTGGCGTGGTTCCATTAATCTTGGTTAAGACCTGCTATGGAAATTCACAGTTATCCGGAACAACAATTTAGAGTGATGTTCGCTAAATCGGCATTGAGGCATTTGGGTGAAGGATTCTCGCCGTGGAGCATAAATGACCTTGTTACCCGCATGGAAAGGCACTCTCATCGTATTCATTATGGTGTTCTCTTTTTTCACAGTTGGAGTCTTTGCGGAAGACCAGAGTCTGGGAAGAGTGCGGATTGCGAGCTTCGTCGGACCAAGACAGGTCGCACCGGACACCGCCTTCTCGCTCAGCCTAGATGTCGAGTATGAAGTCCGTGCGGCAACAACTATACGTGCAGCCATATTCGAAGGTTTGCTGAGTGTGGGTGCTCCCCTTTGGCAGAGTGATAATGCAAGCGTTGCTGGAGGCGGTGACAAGGTCTGGACACTCAATCTTACCGCTCCGTCCGTCGAAGGCACCATTCAGTTTTCTGCGTATGCATATTATCTTGACAACGGGGTGTGGAAGTTTTACAATGATACTGTTCTGGGTCCAGGATATGGGCAAGTCACGATCAAGGTTTCGCGATATGCGACTCTCAAAGTTGACCTAGGAGTACCTGGACTCGCCGTTACTCTAGGAAACTCGTCCGAGATGACAACCCAAGCCGGAGACCTAAATGCCACTTTACTCGTCGGGATGCCATACCAATTATCAGTTCCGTCCGATCAGGAGTATCAGAACTCAACACGAATCATCTTCAGCGGATGGCAGGATGGAACCAATCAAACCCAGAGACTCATCTCTCTGACCGGAGATACGCAACTAATCGGTTACTATCGAACACAATACTTGCTCAAAGTAACCTCGTCTCAGTCAGGCTATTCTTACCAGAAGTGGTATGACGCGGGTTCGAATGCGACCCTTCAAGAGGTTAATTTCGTTCCCACATCATGGCCGTTGGCGCTCTTCGGTGGGAAGTACGTCTTTTCAGGCTGGTCTGGAGATGTCAATTCTCGTTCCAGTGAAATCTCTTTCACAATGAATTCGCCAAAGACAATCTACGCTAACTTTTCCATTGATTATGGCCTTTTGATATTTCCAATAATCGTAGCTTTAGGCATCATCGGTGAGATTATCCTCTTAGCCCTAAAACGTCGGAAAAGAACCAAGACAACTCTTGGTCCATCAACCGAAAGACCCACATGCCCAAATTGCGGTGAGGACGTAGAGAAAGAATGGGTACACTGTATTCATTGCGGAAACAACCTAGGTCCGTCGGAGGATGCGGATGCTAAATAGCGATGGTTCGTAGCCGAACGGACTTGCTCAAAGTGCCGCCGTTAGCTTAAATGGGTAGTAAGCTCGCCTCCTTTTCATGTGACTCATTCAGTTCAGCGCATTTATGTGACAAAGAACCTGCGTGGACCCAGGCGTAATTTAGACAATTAAGTTGACACGTTTCACTGCTTTCATCTCAAGATATACGTCAGTTATTAGTCTGAATAGGCGGAGCACACTGAAGTCTTAAGTAATGTATCCGCACGTTACGTACCATCCGCCGAATGAAAAAACTGCCTGAATATGAATCAAACTGAGGCACTGTAATGAAAATTGCCCGAAATCTAGTACTTTGCCTCATCTTAGCGTTAGTGATTCTTGCACCTGCATTGAGTCCTGCGGAGGCAGTAATTACTCCTCTGAGTACAGGTATTTTTCCTTCCGGGACAATTGTTGTCCCAATGGACGGAAAGCAAAATGACAGGATTCATGTTTACGGCCTAGTTCACGAGTTTCTGAAGTCTACTCCAAACTCACAGATTGCCCGCGTTATTGAGCCCCCTGATGTCACGTTACAGACGCAATTAACTCCGAGCGGGGACGTCTATCAGGGTGGGCCGTTCCTTATCGATTCTTCATACGCCGCGGCCATCAATACTTTGTTGGGCAACTCGACTTTCTCTAAAGTGACAGTTACGCGTCTCACCGCCTCCTTTACGTCGAACAGAATTTTCTTCGTAAGACAGCCAACTAAGATTCTCGTAATCGGTGATGGTTATTGGGGTGAAACATATCTCACACTTTTGAGGATGGGGATAAGCTTCGATCGGGTGACGACTGACCAAATATTGGCCAACCCATCATTGATCAACCAATACACACTAATCGTACTCGACAGCCCGGGTTGGTACGGAAATCCGTCAGCCTACGTGCCTGCTCGCCGAGCCCAGATCCAAGCTGTCTATAACACAATTCAAGCTCGCGTCCAGGCTGGAAACGAGGTAATGTTTACTGACGCTGCACTGTTGGATTTGAACTCGACTTTCCCAGGCTATATTAAATTGGGACAAGGTGGAGAAGCATCTACCCCAACTGTGACTGTCTATAATCCATCAAGAGGAGGGTTCACTCCTGAGTTCCCAGGTCAGTACTATAATTCAGGGCCAACCCCGAACAAAGCGAAGATCTTGACCGAGGAGGGAGCGGGGCAATGGGTGCCCACCGCTGTTCCAGCGGCGCACGCTGGCGATGTTAGAGTAATTATGGATACAACTAACTACGGCTACCCAGCCCCACAGATCCCCTACGCGATTCTCGCATTCTACTTCCCGTACGGTAACGGAATAGTCGAAGGCTTGGCATTCCAACCCTACCAGCAACTTTACCCGAACTATGCTGACCAGAACGGATACTATGCAACCTACGAAATTTACGGGAACAAATTCGTCGAGGGTCCACAATCCGACTTCTTCATCACAGCAACGCCTACGGCAGAAACGGTATCCCAAGGTCAAACCGCAAGTTACAGTTTGGCTGTGACTTCGGTGGGCAGTTTTAGTTCAGGCATTTCTCTTCAAGTGACTGCTGGCTTACCCCCGGGGGTACAAGCAAGCATCGTGCCCTCCTCTGTTACACCGAGTTCAGGAGGGACAGTAACTTCTACCCTTACGATTCCGACATCTTTGACTACGCCCACTGGGACGTATAACCTCACGATTACAGGAACCTCAACTCTCCCACTCACCACTCGAAGCGTAGTCGTGACTCTTACTATTCAACCAGCGGCATCAGACTTTACGATCACAGCCAGCCCCCAAGCGCCAATCCCCCTCGTAGTTAACCAGGGCCAGTGTGGAAACATCACCATCACCGTTAGCTCAATTGGTAACTTCAGCTCACCCGTTGCCTTGACTCTCACGAACCTTCCCGCGCATGTTTCAGCAAGTTTCATACCCACCGCTGCCCCTACCCCACCACCGGGCGGCACAGCGGTCTCCGCTCTGAAATTATGCCCAGACTCTTCCTTGACCCCTAACAACTACACGATGACGGTTGTCGGGACGAGCGGGTCACAGGTTCACACGGTCGACGTTATCATAGATGTTCCGCAACCATCGTTTAATTCCCTCATCTACCTGATCGTGCTAGCGCTTCTTCTCCTATCCATTGGTTTAGGCTTGCTCGCTTTTTACCTCTCGAGAAAAGGTCCAAGAAGGTTGCTTCGGCCGCGAGCGCGCTACGTTTTGCCTCTTCCGACCATTCGTTGCCGTTATTGTGGAAGGGTCATGCCTATGCAGGCCGTATACTGCCCCTTCTGCGGAAGAACCCAAGTGATCCTCGCGCGACGGCCTCCTAGAGTGGTCTCGGGTAGGCGCGGGAGGAGTGTTATCGGATTTGCACTTTGCCTTGTCTCCGGAATCCTCGTTCTCCTCAACAGCGCCGTCCTCCTAGTACCCTCATTCTACGGGCCTCCAGTAAACTGGTCGACAATCTTCTTCTGGTTACCGGCGATAGGACAAAGCTATGCCTTCGCGCTGGGCGTCATCATCGGCCTTACGCTCATCATGGGCTCGATAATCATGGTCATGGGACACGGAGCGATCGCGGATGTCGTCATATTTCCGTTTGCAGTCTTTAGCATCATAATCGGTGGAGGTTTTGTCGCCGGTTTTGTGCTCGGAGTAGTTGGCGGGATCCTTGGGGCCTTGAGACGTAATTCATGACGAAATATTTCGACGCTTGTCACGAATTTTCTAATCCTGGCCACGGCACCTAGCTTTCGGTAATGTGCCTGCCTTTCTAGAGTTAGTTTCCATGTCAGAATTTACTTGAACAACACAATGCCTATTGTTGAAGTTGGTCATCCCGCCCCGTAATCTTTAGTTCCTCGAATCAATCGCCAGCTTGCCGAGCTCAATGTCTTGCGTGGATTTTGCAGCTCGCGGTATCATTTTCTTGCTTTCGAGCCAGAATCTGCACGTGAGTCATGGTGAAATCCCTATGTCACAAATGGCACCACAATCTGGGTTGTGGTGCAATGCAAAATGGAAGTCATGGAATATTATCGCGATTCAAGTGGATTCTGGCGAATCAAAAACTTCCGAAGACGCCGGCGCGCTAGAATCTAATTCTTCACCGGCCGATGCCTTTCGCTTAGGCCGTGTGAATTTCCACTATGTCTTTGTCGTCGAGTACATGATCGGGGCCCACACGCTCGCCCGCGAACTTGCTAGTCGGACCCCAAATTCGTGAGTACCGATACTTATTCGCCAAATCTGAATGGATGCTTCGAGCTAACTCCCTGACCGTTGTCCCGGCCTGGATGACAAAAGGGAACTGCGAGGCTCTGGCCTCGTTGGGTTCCTTAGTGTACACCCTGATTATCCCCAAGGTGCGAAAGAAGTTGTCGGCTACATCTTTCAAACCTTGCCCGGTCAGGCATGAAGTAAAGATGTAAGGCAAGGATTGAGGAAGAGTTCGTGGAAAGTCAAGAGAAGCCTGACGCGCCTCCGGGAGGTCAAATTTGTTCCCGACTACAATCGTTGGCTTATACAAAGTCACGTTTTCAAATATCGCGTCCTCCACATCTTCCACCGATGCATCGCCGTATATTCTGACAAGTGCATTCCTAATTCCGTAGCTGTGTAGTATTCCCCGAATTTCTGCTGGGGTACAGGACTTTTGTTGGGCGGAGGAAGCAATGCGGATTTCGCCTGAACCTTTCTCTTGGATTATATCTACTTTCGACAGCGTTTTCTGAGAAGAAACGTGAATCTCTTCGAGGGAAGTCATAATGGAGAGCAGATGGCTTGAGGGATCGGATGCGAGATCCACAACAAGCACAAGGCCGTCTGAAGATCTAATCAGGTCCAGGGCCTCCGGCTGTATGTGATATTTGTTGTCGCGACCGAGCTGAAGAGCGGGTAACTCAACTAATTGAAGTTGAATATCTTCGTATTGCAGCATTCCTGGAATTGGTCGTTGAGTTGCATAATCGTACGAAGCTACTGCCACCTGGGCATGAGTAAGTGACCGGAGCAGGCTGCTACGTCCTGCTTTGGTCGGGCCAATCAAAGTGAGCTGGGCGGCTCCCTCGCGCTCAACAAACCAGGCCGAATGGCTACTGCCACGTTTGCCCCGCTGAGTTGTGAGGTCCTCTTTGAGATCGGCGATTTTAGTTTTGATCTGCGCCCTAAGTCGCTCGTTCCCCTTATGTTTAGGTATGGCCGAATAAAATTCTTGATAGGCCTGGAGTTTCTCTCTGAGGTTCTTTGCTAGCTGAGCTTCCTGCCACTTCGCCTGTGCTTCAGCTGTGAGGTTTGCTGGCAACGCCTCTCGTCTGCTTAGCGTTTAGTGGAAGAGGAACGGTGCAGAAGGCGGATTTATGTCCTTTTCTGGAACCTTCGTCACCATGGTTGACGCAACCCTATCGCCGAGCCGCTGGCGATCATGAGATGCGAGTATGCAAAGAGCAGCAACGATGTAGAACAGTGGCAACCAATCTAGAAATCGAAACAGGTTCCGTTTGAGTGAAGCGCCTAGTGAACATGGGTCCCCGTCTTTCCCCACCACACGCAATCTCAAAAGCCACTTTCCGATCGTCGAAGCGAAGATCCATTCTAGCACAAAGTAGTAGACGAACGTAGTACCGACGAGGGAAGCCAGAGTTGTCGGGGGCACTGACCCGACACCCGCCGTCGTCCAAGAAGAGAGGAATTTGTTCCATCCACCAATGAAGGTGAGCCATATCAAGAAAACGACGAATGAGTCGATTGCTCCAGCCGCGATTCGCCTCGTTAACGGCGCTGGGTAAATTCGAATTGGAGGTGTTGATAATGTCTCGATGCTAATTTCTTCGTGCTCGTGCTGATGAGACATTGTCATCTATACCCTGTCGATCTTGACTTGTTAGTAAGGCCTGCTGTGGGACAATTTTCGGTTGATGAAAATTCATGGGTTCAGACATACGCTTAAATACAATCCGAAGAGTAAATCCATTTATCAAAAAGGAGCAATCGAACGGAATAATGCCGGAAGTGTGCCCCACTTGTGGGCTTCCTAAAGATCTCTGCGTCTGCGGAACCATTAGCATGGAACAGCAGCTTGTAAAGGTCCGCTTAGAAACGAGGAAATGGGGTAAAGCAACAACAATTATCGAGGGCATAAACTCGAAGAGTGTTAACCTCGGGGACCTCGGTGCCAAGTTGAAGACTAATTGTGCCTGTGGTGGCACCACCAAAGATGGCCTCATAATCCTTCAAGGCGATCACAGGAATAAAGTCAAGAAACTGCTTGTTCAAACTGGCTTTCCGGAAGGCTCAATTGAAATTCATTGACCCTATTAGACCAGGGTATTTGTAATGGGCGCTTTCTTCGACACCATGAAGAACCTCAAACATTCTGGGCCTGCGCCGAAGATCTGCCCAGAGTGTGGGAGCATGAAGGTGAAGCAGCAGGGCTCGTTGAATGGCTGGTTGATGCCGGCAGTCTATGCATGTGAGGAATGCGGTTATGTTGGCGGCATTGTTCTTGAGCTTGATGAAGAGAACGATGACCAAAAGAAAACATGAGACGTTAATGTTCCATTAACGGTACATTAATATACCGCTCACGCCTGAGGACGAGCCGTAGACCTAATTGGAGCGGCTGGACTCACTGGACTCAAGAAACGAACTTCACCTCATTCCGTGGGTCGCCGTAGTTCTTCTGGTTTCTCTCACATTCGGTGGGTTGCAAACCGCATCGGCCGATCAAATTCTCACGCGCACACTGAGCGTGCAGCTAAGCACAGGCGACTACTTGGTGGTTCAAAGTGATAGGGCAAGCATACAGCAGGTGTTCGTTCAGGGCAACTTCTCAGCGACCAACATGACACGACTCGCCCATTATCCTGCGGGCGACTACGAGATTCAAGCATTCAATCCAGGCAGTTTCGAGTTGAGATTCATTTTCGATTACCCTAGTGAGTATCAGATCAACTTGCTCACTAGGTCCTCAAATTCAAGTTCGCCCGGGAATAGTACAACTTACTACTTGTCGGGCGGTTCGTTTGAGCTTGACGTAACTGCGATCTTCAACGCGCGGCCTAACACTCCCCCAATTGCCGTCCCATCCCTGTCGCCTTGGGACAGCTTTCTTCAGTGGATTGGAAAGTTTGGGGAGGCGTTTCCGTTATGGGTGAAGGGGCTCTATCTTGCGCTCGGCCTCCAATTCTTTGGTGTGGGTGGCTTATGGATCGCGCGTGAGTCCAAGAGGAAGGAAACAGCAGGGCAGCGACTTGACCTGGGCGATAAGGCATACCTCTGGTTAGGTGTCGTCTACAAGTTCCTGGTGGTCTCTTTTGCTGCAATCATTGCCATTATGGGCGGTGAACTTCTCTTACTGTTTGTACTTCGTTTCATGTTCCTTGCCTCTCTAGACCTTCTGTCTTTGTGGGATCTTTTTGTCGTTGGCTTTGCGGCAGGAGCGATCATAATGGTCTACCTAATTCGGTTTAGCCTTGAGAAGGTTTTCGACCTCAAACCTGTGGAAGGTGAGTAGTTATGTCAAGTCAACTTGATGATTTGGAACGATATGTGCAGGCGCCTTCAGAACCTGAAGAGAACCTGGAGTGGTGGCGCAGGTTCAGAATATTGCGTTGGTTGAACTACGTACCGCTTCGTGCTGTCGATAAGGATTACGCGAAATGGCGGAAATCGCGAATATCGCCGAGGAAGTTCAGAAAAATACAGCAGCGCTTGGATAAGCTCTACCCGCCAGACAAATTCTCCTCAGTCAAACTCATCGGGCGCGAAAAAGAATACAACCTCCTGTTGGATTCTTTCAGGCTCCACGTCCTAAAGCACCCAATGCTTCGAAAATGGTTCGATAAAGACGAACTTCCGAAGGCCATCTGCCTAACCGGGGAAAGTGGAACCGGTAAGACTTTCCTCACGATGGTTTCTCTAAAGCAGATGCTACTTGAAGCCCACTCAAATGGCGTACTGCTCTCACCAATAATCATCAAAGGATCCGATGTCTTCTCAGAATACTACGGGCGGAGCACCAAGCAATTGAGTCGATTATTGGAGCGTGCTGCTTCAGCCCCTTCAGTGATCTACATAGATGAGTTCCAGAGTTTTGGAAAGAAGGTGAGAGGTGATTCTGGCACAGAACTGGAAGACACACGAGTTCAGGACGAGATAAACAGATGGCTCGATAAGATCCTAAGCAACGACGCACGCACCTTGGTAATTGTCGCTACAAATTCCTATGAACAAACGCGAGAAGACATTCGCCGCCGACTATCGCGGGTCGACCTTGACTCAGGAGTCACCCACGAGATGCTGCTGGCGATCATAAAGGACAGATTGTCAAGCGAAAGTTGGCGCGGAATTTCATCAGGTGAGATATTAGAGGTCTTGGAAAGAGAAGCGTCAATGCGCCGGCACGGTTCCATCACCCCAAATGATGTCCTAAGCGTTTTTAGAGAAGTGAAACGCGCGAAAGAGGTTCCACTGCTCGAGGCAATTCGAAGGTCTGTGCCTGGTCCGTTGTCCAAGTGGACCAAACCTAGGTACAGGGTAAGCCTCGAGGATTTTGCTCAGGCAGCGCACACGATGAAGTTCTATTCTGAGCGTGAAAAGTCGCAGGAAATTAGGGACGCGGTTTACATCGTCACCCCGAAGGATTCCAGAGAAGACATCGGCGGCCTTCATGACCTTAGGGACAAAGTACTGAACCACATATCGCTCGCCTTCAACCGGAAAATGTCGGAGCTCGGATACGCCTCCAATTGTAGGTTCTTGCTGTTTGGGCCGCCAGGTACCGGGAAGACGCTCCTCGCATTGGTTGCTGCAGCTGAGAATCGAGTTGCCTTCATCAAAGTCAGGGGAGGTGAACTGATGAGCGGTGCAAGTTACATAGGTGAACCCGAGAAACGGATTAAGGATCTATTTGCACTGGCCAGGCAGAGAACTCCGTGCATTCTTTTCCTCGACGAAGCCGACGCGATTTTCTGGGGAGCTGACCCAACAGGTAACAAGATTCTTGCGCAAATAAAGGCCGAGTTGAGCGAGATTAAACCTGACGAAGGAATTGTGGTTATCGCCGCATCCAACAAGGAAAATCTGATTGACCAAGCTACTAGGGATCGGTTCGAACCAAACGTATACTACGTACATCCACCGTTGAACGATGGTGAATGGAACGAGGTTGTGGAGATCCACCTCAGAAAGTTCAGAAGGTTTCTACATCAGGAGATTGACCCGGCAAAAATCACACGGCTATTTAGAATGCAACGAATCTTGAGCCCGAGAGCTGCAGCCGAAACCATCTCCGAGGCACACAGGTTATGGGCTTCAGAATTGAGTGCGGTGGATGAGATTCGGACAGCTAAGGATGAGCAGGAGAAGCTCTTCGTCAAGAAGCGATACGAAGCGGACCTGAAACGGCTCCAATCCGTGATTGAAATGGAAGGCCACAAGTTATCGATGGAAAAAGTCGACGAGACTTGTTACCCAATCCGCCTGTACCACTTCGAAAGGGCAATTCAAGCGCTGGAGTCTAGCCAAGACAAACAGCGAAGAGAAATGGAAGAAGCCCTCATTCTGACCACGCCCACACCTGGAGCTTCATTCGGCCTCTACGCTGCTGATGATGGAACCGGTGGAATAATCACCGTAGAATGTTCAAGTAGACCGATAATCCCGGGAGAGAGACTCGTCTCCATAACAGGCAATTCCACTTCGATGATTGTAGGTCAGTCCGTCGTTCCGGACGAATCGGTTCTACAGAGCGCGCAAAACGCCGTAGAAGCGGTTAGGTCCTGGCTTTGGACGGCGTGCAACATGGACCTCAGCCGTTTGCATGTGCATTTCCAAGTTAGAAGCCTATTAGAAGGTGCCCCGGGGCAGGGAGTATCAGGGCCGAGTGCCGGTTTGGCGATGGTCCTAGCACTTTTCTCGGAACTTTCAGGCGTTCCGATTTCGCCTTCAATTGTTGCTACAGGAACAATCGGAGTTAAGCATGACGTTGGCCCCGTAGGCGGACTAGGAGGGTACGGAACTCAGACTGGGAAGATTGTTGGAATCCTGAAGTCGAGACGTATACGTGTCACAGATTTGGTGTTGCCCATTGCAAACTTCGAAGCGGCGAGAGATGAAATGAGGATTCTGCAAGAAGAGGGGGTTTGCGTTCATCCTATACGTAACGTAGCAGAATGCTTGGAAGTTGTGTTCGGTGTTAGCGAACAGGGATTGATTGGAGAGATAAAAGAAAGGTACGAGACAGCTGCGATGCTAACTCAGCGGGCTTAGATATCCAGTTTCAGTGATTCTTTGAGGCCCTTGTACCTGTTCCGGACAGTAACTTCAGTAACGTTAGCTACCTCAGCTATCTCCTTCTGGGTCTTCTTTTCCCCTTCTAGGACGCACGCTACGTAGAGTGACGCTGCCGCAAGCCCCATGGGGTCTTTTCCGGCAACAATTCCCTTCATCTTTGCCTCGTTGATTATCTTAATCGCACGTTGCTGTGTGGGCATTGAAATTTCGACTTTCGTGGCAATCTTCGAAATGCATTTAACCGGATCTTCGACTGGCATTCGGAGGTCTAATTCGCGGACGAGTAGTCTATAACACCTTGCAACATCTTTCTTTCGAATCCTACTCGCAGCGGACACGTCTTTCAGTGTTCTCGGGGTTTCGGAAATCCTACAAGCTGCATAGAGTGATGCTGCGGCAATTGCAGCTATCGAACGACCTCTGACAAGTCCGTTGTCGAGGGCTTTTCTGTAGACTATGGCAGCTCGTTCCTTTATGGAGGCTGGTATGTGCAACATGTCTGTTAGGCGGTCAAGTTCGGCCATTGCTTGAGCAAGATTCCTATCGGCCGAGGAGTGTACACGTGTTCTGATTTGCCACTTCCTTAGGCGAAGCATTTCAAGCCTGGTTGCTAGCGGAAGTTGACGACCGTACGCGTCTCGGTTGACGCGGTCGATGACCGTTGAAAGGCCCTTATCATGAATAGAGAATGACGTTGGGATACCCACGCGCCCGCGTTCATCCTTCTCTTCCTTCGTGAAGGCACGCCATTCGGGCCCTTGGTTCAGGGAATGTTCGCTGATAACCAAACCGCAATTCTGGCAGATTATCTCGCCTTGATCATAGTCCTCTACTAAGTTCGTGCTCCCACATTCGGGGCAGTTGGTTAGTTTTCCAACTTTCTTCGTTGTCGTGCTCGCACTCAATTTCTTTCAACCTTTTCGATGCTTTACGCTCGGACCATCTCTCCTTAGTAGAACAACGCGGCGTCGTTCTGCTTCAGAACTTCGTCATCCGGCCCGAAAGCTATAATAACCACGCCTGCACACTATTTAAAGCTTGTGTCGAATTTCGCTGTTTCTACTCCAGTCGTTGAATTTCGCCACGTTTTCACGCAATATGTGTCAAGTTATGTGGATTAATGCTTTATCATTTGATAATGGCCTTTAATGTTGCTTCACGAGCCCATTTGGGGTGATTTAAAGCCAGAATTCAATCAAGCGCCTTCCGGAAGTATACGTGATCAGATTCTCTACGCAAGAAACGTGCGTACCTTCCACATTCCGATACGAGCATGGGTTGCAAGTCGTCGGGGGATGTGATGACTTCGATATTCAAGACTCTAAAACGGTTCTGTTCCGGATCTTTGCCGAACAGCTTTCGGAAATCGTCGAGGGCGAGTTCAGGTGACAGCGGATCCTTCATGTCAATGACCACTGGGATCCTTCTGATTGGTACTTTCACGACTACTTCAACCGGCAATAGGCTCGTCTCCAGATCTGCCGCGTTTGGAAAGAACATCTAACCAGGGGTTATTCGAAAAGAAAGCCGGAAGTTGTGACCCAGAAATACTGGGGCTGGGAAATATAGGTTCGTGTCGAGCAATCCGAGAAAGCGTGGGTTCTCTTGTATCTGTTTGCGTCTCGGAATTGCGCCTTAAGGTTTTCAGGTCGTCGCGAAGTGTGGCTATGGTTCTCTCCATTTCCGTGTACATTGATTTCAAGCTGGCCAGTTCAGTGAATAGACCTGGGTCGGGAGTCTGAGATGTTTGTGCCATCAGCTTTGTGGGTTGCACTAGTTGCGGAGCAACGACTTCGTCGATCCTGCGTTCGTCGAAAAGGAGCAAGCCTATTCCATAAGGCTTGAAGACTGCGGCGTCAATGGAAGCTCCCAGTAATCGTGGTGCGGCCAAATAGAGGAATTGAGATGAATTCCGAAGGGACGTCAGGCTGAGTATGGCCTCAATAACCCTGTTTCTCTCAACGAAATCCTCGCTCCTCAAAATGACGACATGAACTTTCTCGGAACCTGAAATGAATGCGAGGTTATTTTGCGGTATTTCGGACTTTTCGGTCTGATGCATGCCCATTGCTAGAAAGTAGTGAAGCAACCTGTCCTCGATAGGTAAGTCAGCCACTGAGCTTCATCCACCCCTCGAGGCGTTGCCAATCCCACCCGTAGTTATCAGGGACAGCGAAGCCATAGATTATGCAGCCATGCCAGACCGAAAATTGAGGTGATTTTGTCATCTTGACGGAGACATTCTTGATTCCCTTCTGTCGAAGTAGCAACTTGATTTTTGTGGGGGCGTCGACCGCAGTATCTTCGAGGCGTTCAGGAACGATCCAGCTGAAGTTCCCGCCAGACAACAACACCTCACGGTAGAGCATCGGTTGGAGTTCAACTGGGCAGCGCTCTACTGAGGCAACAATGGCATCGCCGAAGTCTAGCATCCCGCGGAATATGGTATCGCCCATCTTAACGTCCCTAGGTCTCGGCATGCCGCGCCCGAAGTAGCTCTCGAAAATTTCGTGGTTCGGGTTAAACACGTATTCGCCAATCAGGAACCTACTCCACGAGTCTTTTTCTAAGTCAATCTCGACCCTGGTTCCTGGTACTTTGTACTTGGCCCTGAATTTTCGTGGCGACCTCTTCGCTTCATCTACGGCAGCGTCGAGGTCTGCCGGTACAAGCCCTATGTTTTCCTTGACTTTACGAACAAAAGCCTCTTCGTTGGCAAGGTCTCCGTATCCCGCGTCTTTCAATATCTCAGACGTAATTGCGTTTGCGTCGCCACCGCCTCGGTTGAGAACAACTTGCGCTGCGCGGATGGGGTACTTAGAGATAGGGCAGACTTGACTATTGCCATGCCCGGATTCGATCACGACGCAAGTTGTCACACCATGACCGATTGCGACGGCGAACGGCTGAGGTATGACTGTTATCGCCTTGACATTTCCATTAGCGTTGTTTTGTCCGAAGAGTTCTAGGAGCCGTTCGTACATGTAGCGTGGTGATACTGACGAGAGTGACGCTACGACGTAGTATCCTTGGAAGCCATTGTTTGGTTCGGGTTTGAAGCTATTCAACCCGAAGTTAGTTAGGGCGCTTACCACTCGCCATGCAGTGTCATCGGCCCTGTCGATCATGCCGTTACGCATGGGATAAACTAAGCGACTTGATAGGTCATCGGCTGACTGTAGGTAGAGTGGAACGTCTTCTCCCACAATGATTTCATCTGTCGATTCAAAAGCCTTGTACACAACAGAGTTCTTGTCGGGAAAGTAACCTCGGTTGTTGACGATTCTCGGCGTCTCGCCGCATGTTATTGGACCAAACTTGAAGTCGCTTGTCCCGAAGTCCATAGCGAAAGTGTAGTGGCTTCGATAGTCGGTTTCTGCGGTCATGCTCTCGACTCCTCTACAACCAAGCGATTGCCATCGATCCGCACTACGACCTCTTGATCTGGGCTGAACGGGAATGATGAATCTTTGACAATATCGGCTGGGATGTACAGAATCCCTGTTTTACTTCGATTGCTGCGGGTTGGTAGGATCATTTTTGCATAGCCTTCGAGCATCAGGTATTTCACCATGCAATCAACAATGCAAACTAGCTGCCCTTGAGTTGGAGATTTAACGGCGCCAGGGAAGGCTGGGGGTAGTGAGTCGAGTAAAACTAAAGCGCACTCCTAGGATAGGAACGTTGGATGAGGGCCCACCTAAATGGTCACCTACATAACGCGGGACCAACTGCAATTCATAATGAACCATGCTCGTTCGACGTATCCTGAGGAGTGCTGCGGCTTTCTCTTGGGCAGTGATTCTGACCCTCGAATAATAGGGCGCGCGCTATCGGCCCAGAACACCAATCGAGGTTCGCGCAAAAATCGATTCAACATTGATCCGATGGAACTCGTACGGGCGGACGAAGAAGCACATAGGGCCAACCTCGATTTGATAGGAATCTATCACTCACACCCTGACGGACCTCCTCAGCCTTCGCAGGTCGATCTAGAGAACGCGTGGCCATGGTATACCTATTTGGTTGTATGTGTGGAAAACGGAGAACCAAAGGGCGTGGCAGCATGGATCCTCAGTGAAGACCGCTCGACGTTTCATCTTGAAGATATGAGAGTCATGGCTGATTAAGCGGATCAAGGGAATCTTACAGATTCCTCTACCTCAACAGAAAAGCCAATTTGGTTTTGTTCTGCCACGGGCTTCAATATTTCTTCAATTCGATTCCTCTGCATGCTAGGGCCCTCATAGGTGAGCGAGAACTCTTTTCCAGGTACTACGACCGAGTGAACTTCTTTTTTGAACCCAGCGGTGGCCAATGCTGTGTCGACTTCCTTTAGAGCTTGAATCGGGAAAGCTTCGCCCTTCGAAGAGAGGTTTACTAATAGTAGCATGGGCTCTCACTTTGCGTGTGCTGCCACGGAATGATAAACGCTGCTACGCGAAGGCTACAGGCTATTCCTTAAGAAATGACAAATGAGATAGCAAATCCAGTGAAGGAATGACTATGTTCGAGCATCGTAAAGACCCACTAATCTCACGGGCAGCGTTCTTGAAACGCGTAGTTCGCTATGCGCTAATCGCCTTTGCAATCGATGCCGGTTCCTTGGCGGTCGGCGTAATAGGCTACCATGTCTTCGAAGGCCTTAGTTGGGTTGATTCGCTTCTTAATGCTGCGATGCTGCTTGGAGGTATGGGTCCGGTGAATGAATTGCATACAACTTCTGGAAAGTTGTTCGCTTCATTCTACGCAATTTACTGTGGCGTGATATTCCTGGTCGTCGCGGGAATCCTGCTTGCCCCAATAATTCATCGTTTCATTCACCACTTTCACCTTGAAGCGGACAGCTCGACCTGAAACGAGAGCGTGCTCGCGGACGCTTCTCTCAAGGCTTGCTGTACCGTTTCTTCATGGCTACTATTACAGTGAACACGATAACGAGGCCGAAGATCGATAGAAATACGGGCAGGAATGCTTCGGATGTATTCTGGGTTGACCCTGTAGTAGTCAGACTCGAAACGACCGTCCCAATATTCTGAAGCCTTTGGAATGATGTCGTCGTGTATGAGAGGGTTGTGCTCTGGACTGTTGTATTGTAGGTGTATGCGATGAAGGAAATGGGGTTGTATGCACCGTAGGGTCTTTGTGTAGTAAACAGGAATGCGTACACTCCTGTCTTGGGCGGGGTCCATTCGAAGTCGTACGAGGAGGCGAATTCCTTCACGATCGAAGGCCCAAAGTTATTTCCACAAAAGTAACCGTTGAACGTATTCAGCTGGTTCAAGTCTAAGAGATAGAAATTAACCGGGCTTGCAGTCGCAAGATGGACTCTGATTTCCTGTGACGCCATCGCGTTGAACACAAAGTAATCGTAATAGAGGCATATGTGTTCCGGCGCTTCAAATGAAGGAAGTATCATGAGCCCACTTATCTCTTCATACTGCCCGAGGGTGAATGAGCCTGTTCGGTAATCGTAGTCATATGGCCTCTGCAGGTAGGCTATCATTCCTGTATTGGTTGCTGTAGAATAGGCCGTTGATGATACAGTCGTGACGATTGTAGATGTGTAGTACTCGGTTATGGTCTGTGTCATCGAAACTAGCTGGCTACTAGCCGGTTGGTAAGCCAATGGAACGAGAATTCCCGAAATGATCAACATTGCGAGTATCTGTATACGCATCCAATATCGCCGACAATCATTTCTTTGATTCTTGTCCGTGCGTGCGAGCGGCAATTTCGCTCAATTAGCATCGATCGAGCGGCCTCTTAAGCAACATGAAAGTCACCTTAGCACACTTTTCTTTCGACTCTAGCGAGCTTCGCCGAACGGCTTTGACAAAGAACTCTTTTCACACATTTCAAATGATGACACGACGTCGAGTGCGTACGATTATGATTCCCGCACTCAACGCGGCGAAAACGATGATTCCCAAGCCAAGATTGAACTCTGGCACTGGCGTAGCGCTACCTACTTGAATGGTCGCATTACTTACCCTCTGGTAATCGAACAAGTAAAATCCGTTTGTTCCTCCTGCGCGGATAACATACACGTGAATCCCTAGTGGCCATGTTCCGTTGGATGAAGGGGTTGTTACAGAATTGATTGCCACGACGGTGAAGTTCGTAGCGCTGTAGCCTATAGGCGTGCTGCTAGATGATACGTAGTTGGAATTCATATCTACTAGGTCGACTCGAACTGAGTAGTAGTCAAGTCCAGTTGAGGCACATGAACCGGCCACGGTTGTATCCACCTGAATCTCCTCGTTAGGGTTAGCTTGGCGAGGGTACGCATATGATACGTTACTGATCTGGCAGCGCGCTGCTGCTACGCTTGAACTTACCAGGAGGCCCAAAAGAAGGCCAGTCAGTAGAATAGAAGCAAACCAAACTACATTCTTCATGTTCAATCGCCTTCCGTTCTTCGGATGCAGTTGGTAGGCCGAGGGAAAAACTGTTGTGTACCGTGGGTTTCACGGTGTGATTTTTGGTGGGTAGTTAAACATATTCTGGTTGACTAGATTGGACACACCCAAGCGTCAGGTGTGTCCATTTCCAAAAAGAGGGACAGAGAGCCCCAACCGCCCCATAATCCGCGCTGAGGGTACATATGCCTATCAGCTCAGATACCCCAGGTATTATGCACAAGAATGACGGATACCTTTTGACTGCTTGCATCAGCATATCCACCTCCCAAGAAAAAACACGAACGGTTGACGGTTTGGCGATTCGCGGTTTTGCTGTTAGGTGGTTAGTTTAGTAGTGGTTTGGTGGTTAGTGGTCCGCGCATACACACGCCTGACACCTAGGTGACGTCTCCCCTCGCTTGACTCTCATCCTGCAGTTTGGCAAGAATCGTTGCAGCGAGATCAAGTGCAACCCTAGCATCTCGTGAGGAGACGTCACCTGAACCGTGTGCGACCATGTTTCTGATTCGCCAGACAAAAGCTAGCGAATCCGCTGTCATGGGGTCTATAATTGTCTTTGACTCTAGAAAGCGGTCTAGGTCAAGCACACTGACCCTTTGTTGTGAGTACCCATGCCTCATGGCTAAATCACGCAGGGTTTGTTCCAAATCAATCATCACTCGCAGGAAAGCCATTTTGGGGTCATCGAGCGACAGAGCCGATTCAACTATGGAATCTACCTTGGCTCGGTTCGCAGGTATTTCCTTAATTTCCTTGGAGAGTTTGCCTATGTTTATTCTTGATTTCTGGACAATCACAACTGTAAAGAGAAAGCCAATGAGACCCATGACCCAAGAAAACACTGTCTGAATATCCAGACTTGGAAAATTCGGGATTTTGAATTTCAGAATTTGAGTACCCCAGGCGAAGCCTAACAGGAGAAGACACAAGAACAATCCCGCAGAAACCCACCCCATCATATAGAGAAACTGTGCAGCTTTGAAAATTCCTCGACTATGTCGTAAAGAAGCAACGCATGTTACAAAAGCTGCTCCGACGAATAATATTACGATTGACAGCAATCCCAACGAAAGTGTTCGCAATACATCTGAGACTCCTGCAACAGTTGCAGATAGTCCTATTGCTGCTGCGACGAAACCTATGAGCGTCGCGACTGGTGTTAAAATGTCACGTGGATGTATCCAGGGGTCTGAATCTGATCCAATGTCTTCTTCGTTACTCAATTCACTCCCCCAAAACCCCTCTCTACTGGACGTCGATTTCGAAGTCGCAGCAGAAGCTGCAATCCGGAAATGAAGAGGCTTTCCCGCGTTGAAAGCGTTGAATGCGAGGGGGCCCTCCCGCTATCCTTTGCTATGCGCGGCGTCAATAGCCTAAACATCACAAATCGGCGATAGCCCAATCCTAAGCTTTGAAGCTTGAGCGCGTGTTGTATTTCGTGGACTGACCTGCCAACTCTATTAGCAAGTTCCTCAAGGTCCTTGTCAAGCACGCTTCGCTTCATCTGAACTTGTCTCCATAAGACAGTACACCATTTCTAAGAGAAGCTGTCGTCCTATTGCGAACGTAGATAGCACTCGGGCTCTAGTATTGATATTCTTCCAATCTTCATCACTTGGGAAGTTGCCGTGCGATGCAATATTGGCAAAAGAAGTGAACGCTTCAAACCACGCGCGAAGTCGATTGTCGAGGACTTTTTCGTCACAAAGCTTCTTGGCTATATTGTTGATATTTGGTTTCTCAAGCCTTGTAAGGTCAATTGACCGTGCTTTCGCTACAACTACCAGGGAATCCTGCACAACAGCACGCAGATCTCTAAGCGCTCCAGCGTAGTCTCTATTCCAAAAAGATTGTTCGGACTTACCAAATGAGTCTGATACCTTCGGACCGAAAATTTCGCCAAGGGAGGTCAGCTCTAATCGGTGTAATGCTTCCAAGCCGAAATTATCATCATCTGTATTGAAGTTTCTAGCCTTTCGAAGCAAGAAACTCTCCAAGGCAGCGTATTCTACGTCATAAGTCTTGACAGTGGTCTTCTCGCCAAGATCGACAATCAATTGCTCGATGCGTCTATAGTGTTTGTAAGCTCCACCACTGTCTAACCCCGATGAATCGCAAAAGAATATCCATAATCCCTGGGACGCTATACTATCCGCAAGGATTGCATAACTATATGATCTATCCCAGAAGTCATCGCTTACGTGTCTGAGCTTTAGAATCGTGACTGGCCCTGAATTTTGAAGACCTCTCATCAGTAATTTGAACTCGCTCATAGTGGGCCAAGGTTCGAGAGGCGCTCCCCAAACGCGGATGTAATCGTCTCCAAACAAATTCTCAAGGTTTATTGGCTTATGCCGCAGATGGAATGTGTAAACAGCCCACGCCGCCCACCGCTCCAAGAATTTCGGGTGCCCACACATCGACGCGATATCTTGCTCAAAATGAAATGGTGGTGCATACTCTTCGTATGTGATTTCCAGATACGCATGAACCTCTGGATTGATCCTTGCTGCCGAGCCTTCATATTCTAAATCAACGTTGAAGATGAAGCTTGGCCCTGAAGGGGAGGTTCCAGAAGCTCTAAAGAAGAAGTCTGCTTGACCTTCATACTCTTTCTTAGCGAGTTCTAACGTTTCGGTGTCGATTCCTAGATCTAGAGCTATCTGTCGCGCTGCAGGGTCGAACTGTGACTTTAGTCCTTCAACATTGAGACGGACCCTCATTCCAACGTCGCGAAGACTCGTAGTAAACACCTTGGCGACACGAGCATGAACAAGTTCCACAACTAGTATTTTACCCCAACTAGTATTTTACTTTCTTTGAGCTCTCGGAGTGGCTGGTTTTCGTCTGCGTGGTTTTATGGTTGCATTGGATGTGTGAATTTCTTGTGTGGTTTGAGTTTGAGGCCTGATGAGGATACTGTGTTGGATTCTATGTTGACGGTTGCTGGGAAGTTGCTACTCCTGGTTGAAGCGGCGCCCGGATGCAAGTGTGGTGGTAACTGCGGGTTTTGCTGTTTCAGGTTCGTTCCGTTCGTAGGCTCTCACCTTGGCCTCTAGGGCGAGCTTGGTGATCGTCCAATCTTCCACCTGCTCCTGCGTCGACTTCAACTGATCCTTAAAGCGAATCGCATCCTCAGCATTGCCCGGCAGCGATCGCCTCATCCTCTTCCGCGCCAAATTTGCAAGTTCCGAGTTAGCGTTCCTGATCTTCAACTTCGCATCATCCAGGCGCCTCTGACATTCTTGTCTTACAGGCATGGTTCACAAACAATGGTATGGGGATGTCACGCGTGACAGGAGGGCGATCACACGCAGGTGCATTCGAAGTGTTCCACGTTCAACTCGTTGCAGAGGTCAACGACCATGTAGTTGGTCCCCGGCGACTAACTACATGGTCAGGAGGCATGACGGCCGGGAGGCCCTACCCCCCCAGGGGGGGTGTCAGACATCCAAATATTAGGTGTCGGACAGGCAGCTCCCTGGGCGTAACCCGCTCCCACCCCTGCTGTTTATGCTGCCACCACATTCACCGGTTGAAGTGGGACCGGTTCACCTTCCGCGTATCAATATCCAAACGACCAAGCCAAAACCCCACAGGATCCTCAGGAACCCGCCCCCCACACGCCGCACAAGACGCAACGAAGCAGGCTGGGACATGTTCGTTATCCCACGCGGGTAACCAAGTCCAAGTAATTAACAAGGACCGTTGGTAGCCCGGGGGAGATTCGAATTCGGGGTTGTGTCCACCTCTCCCGTCGGCAGGTCTCTCCTCTGGTGGAGGGATCCAGAGCCTTCTATTGGCTGATATCTGGCGCCAATGCTATGCATAGTCCCACGTGTGTGGATTGACCACTACACCACCGGGCTACCGGGTGCCACCCAGCTGAATTGGCTTATCTTAAGATTTCGTTGGATTAAGCAAAGCGTAGCATGTCCAAACTGCATTGAAGATAACTTAGAATAGGTAGACCTGTTTGAATGAAGAGAGAGTAACCTTGAGCCGTAAGGGGTCCCCAATGTCCCTTCAGCTTGTAATGACCGCCATGAACGCGGCCGTTTACGCTGGCATTGGAGCCCTATGGACCGCTTTCCCCCTGCTAATCTTCGGAGTGAGATTCTGGCCCCAAGTGTTCGTGCCCGCCACTTTCAGCGTGCTCTTTGGCCCTTGGGTAGGCGGGGTCGGCGCGGCAATCGGTATTTTCCTCGCAGACGTGATCTATGGTCATCACGACGCCCTCCTAAGTTTCCTAGTTGGGGTTCCATCAAATTTCATTGGATTTTTCGTCATCGGTTGGTTAACTCGGAGGAGTTATCGAGGAATAGCAAAACGCCTTCTCATCACCGCCAGTCTGGTCGTTCAACCAGTCTATGCATTGGCGTTAGCTTATGGCCTATACGTGCTCCTTGGAGCCGCCAGTCTTGGCTCACCCAACTCTTACCTGGGATTAGCGGGATTATTCGTCGTATTTGTCTTACTTGCCTTATTCCTCCTTCGCAACAAGTGGGCTGATTTTGAAGTTGCAGCGTCGATCGGCCTTGCGATTGGGACTGGGATTATTGGAGTAGGAATTGTTGTGTACAGCGCGATTTTCGGTCTGCCTTTAGCCGTTGGGCTTGGCACGAAACCGCTGAGTAACATTTTCGTCTACGTCGTGGCGTCATCAAATTATTTTTCGGAGATTCCTTTCATGGTCATACTTACTCCACCTGTTGTGGCGGCATGTCGGGCAGCCTTTCCGAGTTTGCGCGGCCTCGTTCCTAACCCGCCAAAGAAATAACGGGCTCTAATCATTGCCAGCCTCCGAAGCAACATGCCCGGCTGGCATTTCGAGTTTCTTCGAAGTATGTGAAACGGACCACGCCGGAAACTCGATCATCGATCCCGCTCGAATCGGTGCCAGGGGCGGAGGCTTCGCAATCGCCAACGGAGTAACATCAAAGGTAACAACTAGAAAGGCATCGAAGTCCCGGGTCAACATCCGTATCAATTCAAAACCTGCACCAGAGGCACAAACCACTCGATGGGCCATTAATAAAATCCTGAGAACAGGAGGAGCCGTCGTGGAGGTTCATGTGGATTTGAGGCTCAGAGTACCAATCGGAGCCGGTTTCGGAACTAGTGCCGCAGGCACTTTAGCAAGCTGCTTAGCCTTGGCGGACGCGCTTAATTTTCCGATGACCCTGAACGATTTGGGGCGGATAACGCATATCGCTGAAGTTGTAAACAAGACGGGCCTGGGAACTGCGTCGGCGATGTTGACCGGCGGTTTTGTTCTAGTTACAGAACCTGGGGCGCCCGGCATCGGTTCAGTGGATCGGTTGTTGTACCCTGAAGACCATGTGGTACTGTGTGCTTACCTAGGCCCTATCTCAACCCGCGATGTCCTCTCTCGGTCGGACTTGGCCAACAGGGTCAATCCTGCGGCGCGCAGAGCGATGGCCAGTATCCGCCAGAAACCGGAATTGCACACGTTTCTGAGCGAGGCACGGCAATTCGGTGAAACGGTCGGTTTCCAATCCCCCAATGTTGCACGTCTGATTGAAGCAACGGTCTCGGCAGGGGCTGTTGGCGCAGCACAGAATATGATCGGCGAAGCAGTCCACGGGGTGATTCATAGTGACAAAGCTAACCGGGCGCTCGTCAAACTTCGAAAAGAATTCCCCTCAGCTACGATATTTGTTAGCAATCTAGATACGAGGGGCGTTCGCCTGGTAGAGCGAGCCAATCCAAAGCACTAAATGCGTTCTACCACCAGCACCGAGAGCGTTGCATTGCGATGGTGCGGCAGGTAAGTCAAAAGCGTAAGCAAGTCGGATCAAAGCCGCAGGAGAGATACCGCGTCGTCGCTATGGGCGGTACCTTTGATGTCCTGCACAGAGGTCACAGGAGGCTCCTAAAGCAAGCCTTCAGTATCGGGCGGAGGGTTATGATCGGAATCACTAGCGATGAGTTTGCGAGGACACTGCATAAGCCTCACAGATTTGACGCCTACGCGAAAAGGAAGAGAGACGTTGAGCGTCTACTCTCGCGGTGGGGCGTGTTGTCAAGAGCGGAAATTGTTCCGTTAACCGATCGTTATGGGCCTACGGTTCGTGAATCAAAAATCCAAGCGCTTGTTGTGAGTCGACGTACGCTCCAAACAGCGTACGAGATAAATGCTCGAAGGAAAGCCCACGGCCTGAAACCACTAATCCTCGATCCGATCGATTTGATTATGGCGGAGGACAGGCGCCCGATATCATCGACGCGAATTCGTCGTGGGCGTATAGACCGCGAGGGCCGTCTGCTCCAATAAGCCCCTCAAAGAGAATTCAAAATTCTTTGAACAAACGAGCTAGTTCAGAAAACTCACTGCCGCAGAAACCCTGCCTAGAACTTCACATAATACACGCTTTGGTGGGCAGAAAGTCCCTACTACACATACGCCCATAGCTTGTACGCAGGTGACTGCTTGCAGATCCGGGTGCAAGTGCAGACTGGTTTCGGGGCAAATTCGGCGGGGACCCACGTTTCTAACGAGAACAGGACTTCCTGCTGCCCGCACTTTAGGCAGAAAACGCCCTCCATGGTCCATGCGAAGTGGTCGCTCCCGCAGGTGCATATAGGTTCGGCGTACTCGAAGTCAGCGCTCGAAAGGCGACGGCTATGGGCAATCAGTTGGAGGTTCGAATATCGGCGTCTCTTCCATTCCAAGTAGCAAGATTTGTTTCCACAAAGCTTGCGAGGCCTTCCGAAGAGATACTGCATCTGCTGGCCACAGATGATGCAGCGGCTGGTTTGCTCCAAGAATCCTGACTCCGGTCTTATTCTCTCGTCAGTTTTTTCATCTGTCACTCTTGCTAAGCGACTTCTTCAAGCTTACTGCCGCCCAACGTAATATTCCTTGCCCGCTTTTCCTAGCAGCTAGCTCTCACCCCTAAATCCCTTAGAGGCTTTCAGTAGGCACACTGGGGACTGAAAGGTGCCCCTCCTGGGCACCGACGGCCAACCGGCCGTTTGGCTCTCCAAGCGGCTCTTCCAAGGCTCTTTCGCCATTCCTTCTCGGCGGACGCTTTTCAGCCGCCGCCCATCATTTCGTCTTCTTTTCCTAATTTCTCAAATTTCTCAAATTTCATGCCGTGCAAATTCAATTCCGTCCCAATTTCCAAAGGAATTTGAACCCGAATTTACGTCACCATAGATTTCTCGCAACTGAACCAAGTGATTTGGACATTCACCTCTATGTGGCAACTCTACATCCTTCGATTTATTGGAGAGTAACCTGACGAAGAACACCTTCGATACTTCTTGGATGAATAATGTGAAGAGAATTCACGCGGCCCGAAATCAAAGAAGTCTGAGCGACCTCGCATTTTTCACTGGGGCCAACGCATATGGCGCACCAAGATCTCTACGAAGTTTTTAGGCAGGAATTGTGGCAAAGGGAACTGGCAATCCCACATGAGTGTTGTAGCAAGAGCGCCTCTGTCCGGTGGTAATTACCGCGGTTATTGTACCCTTTTCTGAGTTTTCTTTTCCTGTTGAACCTCCCAGACTGTTTCGCGGTGCGATTTTCTTTCATCAAGAAGAGCTGACGATTCGTACAGAACCTATACTGGTTGCTTATTTTCGGGCCACGTCTGCAACAGGTCATAATTTGCAATTATGCTAACTTCATTCCGAGATGCGTTTGTATTGTGCCCATCCATTTGCTGCTGCCTTGAACCTCGATTCCTGCGGCTTCTGCTGGACTTGCTCAGAGCCTTGTGCGTTTTACAAAGTATTGGTAGATTTGAACACCAATTCGGATTGGGCTATCCTTTCGTTTTAGTCCTCGCATTACCCCTCCTCGATCACGGATTTCGTCGCTGATTGGCATGAGAAGGTTGGTTCTTTATTCGTCGGCATGTTCGACATGCTGGGTTTAGGTTTCTTGTTGTGTAAGTCACGCCACTGTATACCGTGTTGGTGGGGGCAACGGTCTCATACTTTTGTTCATCATCTACGCCGTTGTTTTCCCTCATCTCCTACCTTGGAGTGGTTTGCGAAAAGGCGTCTAGGGAAAACCAACAGGACGAAAATCCGTTTCAATGAATCGTAGAGGCGAATTTTCTCCTAATTCTTATGCTATGTAGAATTCAGCTCTTGTCAAAGCTATTCCGTGCGCAACCTTGATTCTTTACCGCAGGGAGGTGCCAATTCTGAGAGGGTTCAGAGATTGGTTAGGGCGGCGAGAAATTCGCCTAACCCAATATGTATCAGAATTGAGCCGTTTGAGCGAATTCCATAGATCAATCATCCTGCTTCTGCCACGCTTTGTGTTCTGAACTGCTTTCTTCTCCGGGGGACGTGGGCACTTTGATTTCCCATGGCCAATCGCCTAAAACAATTCGATGTTCTCGAGCGCCCGCGAATTGGAAGAATCGCTAGGGAGGATTACTATGCTGAACGGCAAAAGCGTTGGGTATGGATCTTCCCCAAGATCGATAAGCATTCTACGTTAAACCAAATTGTCGACCTCGACAGCTTCTGCACAATACTCTTCCCCCACAGCATCAAAAAGCAAGGCGTTGCAAAAGCGATAATTCAGATCCTAATTGAAGAGAAAAGGGCGATGTACCTGAGAGATCTGCACCATAAAGTATTGGAACGAATCAAGATCAGCGCTCAGACGCTTAGCGACACCTACAAGGCGATGCTCAGAAGCGGTCTCCTTGAGAAGAAATACCGGAATGAACCGACAAAACTCAGTGTGCAATTCGCAAATCGACTACGGGACCTTGCCTCATACTGGGACAATTACTTGGTCGCGAAACAAGCGAACTAGGCCCTCCAGTTTTCTGGAGGGTCTCGTGATGCTCCAATTTTTTGGATTACGCTGTGTACCTCGTGTCTCCCTTGCTCGGTTGAGGGGGCGCAACTTGTGGCTGCGGAATCGGCGGTAACGGCGGTGGAATATTCAGGCTCCTCGAAATCAGAATTGCATCCGCAATTGCTGCGTTTGAAACTGCTTGTACTAATTGAACGGGAGGCGGTTTCTGCGCCTTATGATCCTCAATGATCTTCTTCGTATCCTCGGTGCCACCCGAAATTCTCGCTTTTCCCTTGATGCTGATTTGCGCGATTGAAGGGGTGAAACTTATGGTAAAAAGGAAAGGGGCATCAAGTGTGCCATCGGGGCGTTGGTCAATGTCTAGCATGTTTATGTTGACCCCAATCTGGACCTGAGGGGGCATTGGTCTATCAATCTCCCAGAAACGTTCCGCCGACATACTCGTCACAAAAATGGTAACATGTATCAAGGTTCGAGCACGACAAATTTCATTCGGACTGTCATTTCCTCTTTAAACATTGTCACCAGAAGGCCGTAGAACGTGTCACACGCGCGGCCAAAATTGACTGGTTGATGCCTGTAACTACTATAGGTACTTTCCGTCAGAAAACACATCCGAATTTGAACCCGAAGTGGTCGCAAGTGAAAGAAGCTGTAGCAAGTTTCGTCGTAACGAAAAAAAGGATGCAGAATGGGCGAATTTACGAGTCGCCGCGAATTTACCTGCCCACGAAGCTGACAACGGACTCGAACTTTCCGTTCGCGAAGGGTTCATTGAAGCTGTACGTGAGAGTCGCCGGTAAGAGGCTAGTACTCGAACGGGCGCCTACTGCAGTTCTAAGGCGGTTTGGGCGATTCCCCGTTCGTCATCGCCGCGCCAAATTACGTAAACGTAGACACTAGACTGAAAAGTGTAAGCGGAAAGTGAGGCTTGGCATCGGTTCCGCCCGAATTATCGAAATTCTGCCAATCTGTGCGATGTCCGCGACGTGCGTGCCACCACATGGGATTGGGGCACACCCTCTTATCGTCACCGTCCTGATCTCATCGAGTTCAGGAAGTCTTTCAAAATTCGGCGCCTCTTGAAGAAGCGCTCTTCCTTGTTCTGCTGTTAGGTAATCGATTCTCACTTCGCCTCCGAGCGAAACCATCCTATTTGCGTGAGTCTCAACCCGGCGCAGGGTGTCTTCGTTGGGGGCATTTCCGCCGTAACCAACGTAACAGGGTTCGTCCAGCCAAGAGTCTGTGGTTTCAACTCGGCTCGAGGTTTCTAATGCCAAGCAGTGGTCGAGCAAATGAGCTGCAGTATGCCTCCGCATAACCAGCTGCCTGAACGGCCAGTCTATCTCGCAGGTGACTGGTCCGATCAAGGGTTCTCCGCTAATGATCTTCGCCCAATGGACAACGACACCCTGGTAGTAGAGCGCTTTCTTTACGTTTAGTTCAAAACTGTCGGAGCGAATGGTGCCGCGGTCTGACGGCTGTCCACCACCTTTAGGGTGAAAAATAGTTCGGTCGAGAATCAGATACACGTGGGTGCCTTTTTCGGGGACAATCTTAATCATCTGAGCGTCGTCGCGACCCTTATCCATCTCCCTCAAGTAGGTGAGCTCGGTCCTCTCGAGTCCCGAAGCTATTTCCTTTAGGTTCAAGTTGGGCACCTAAAATGGCAATATACTTTCCCTTCAGTCATGAGGCTTTTAAGGAAACGTTGGGTATAGCGCGGCGCTGATAGGCTGTGAATTCGAAACAGGTCGTTGCCGCGCTTTCTGTGGTTCTCTTATTGGTCATTCTGATCTATCCTGCGGTCGCAAGTGGAAATATTTCAGTAACTATGGGTGGGCTAAAGATCGATAAGGCAGATCATGTCTACGTTACAGTTGGCGGAGTATGGGTTCACGAGAGAGGCCAGTCAAATGCGACCGGATGGGAGTCAGTGTCCAACCAGTCACAAACCGTCGACCTAATCTCCCTTGAGAATTTAACAAAGCCACTGGCAACAAGTCAGATTTCCGTAGCACGTTATGATTCTGTCCGCCTCAGCCTATCGAACGTTACCTGGGTGTTCAACAAGACAACTACCAGCTTGCTAATCGCTTCGTCTAACTTGGATGCGAACCTCGAATTCACGCTGGTGGCCGGCAGACAGCTAACGATCACCATCCTTCTTGGGGGTCACCAAGAAGTGATTGGGGCATCGAAGTTTTTCCAAGCCACCATGACCGTAACAGTAACCGAAGTCTCCTAACCATAGGAATGCCAACTCAAAAATAGTGAGCGTAGCGTTAGAGTGTTGGGATTGAATATTGGCAGTCGCTGGAAGAGATCAAATCACCAAATTGATCTCCGCTTACAAATGCATACATCCATTTGATTACGCATTTCTGGACGGTGATGGCTACGTCCTTACTGTGCGGGATGAAACGACTCTCCATTATCTTGAGCATCGAAACGTCGTATCATACGAAGTAGTGTTCACGCCTCCAAACTACGTTTCACATCTGACCGCGAAGAGTAAGTATGGGAGAATGGGCCTATCTTTTCTGAACGCTGCTAAGGTCCACAGCGGCTTTGTGGGGCGGCTTGCGTTGGAACTTGTCAACTTGAACAACACACGGCAGACTATAACCATCAAACGCGGGGACCCCTTGATGCACATCGAATACATAACAAGGGAAGGCGAAGCGTCTCCCTATCGCGGCGACTACATGTTCCAATACATGAGTGACGATGAAGTTGCGTTATATTCAGGAATACTGAAAGAACATTTCAAGGGGATTTTTGATTCCGCTGAACTAGAGAAGATGGCGAAGGAAAGAATTCGAGGTTGAAGACTACCATCGCCCTAACTTGACGCTCTTCTTCTTTGCTCTAAACGACAATTGCGTAACAATGGCGAGAACGATTGTTAAGGCAATTAGGCCCGCCATAACCCATTCCTTTTGGCCTGTGCCTACGTCCAGAAGCAGAGTATCCCCGTGGGCTCGTGCTATCCCTTGAACAGTAATTTCAGCATCGTACCCATAACGTGCGAAAAAGTTCGTGGTCACATTCAACCGCTGAACGCCGATTGAAATGTCTAGGAGCTGAGGCGGGGTATATTGCCATGTTGTCGTGTTGTTGTTCAATGTATATGTACGTGTCCAATCTTCAATGGGGACGCTTAGAGCCCTGAAATCGAAAACTGTAAAGTTCCCCAGATAGTTTTCCGCCACTGGTCCGCTGACGCTTGTATTGTTAACGAGAAAATTCACGCCAGTAATTGTTGAGTTTGGTCGACCCACGAACCTGCTGGCGTTTGAGTAGATTGCTGCAACGGGCCTGAGGTACTGGTTTCCTACAGCGTTGTAGCTGAGGTTGCCAGCGCGCAGGTTTGAAGAGATGTCGAAATCTTTCCATGTCATATTGGCCGACAATACGTCCCCTTTTCGCACTGAAACGCCTGAGACTGTCATTGTTGCGCTAATGTTTAACCACATTCCAGCTGAGTTAAGGTTCAGCGTCAGGCCGGCTGGGGCGGCACCTGGAAAGGCGTCCGTCAAAGCTTTTGTGAAGGCAGATGACAGCTCGTCGTTCGAGCCCGTGCTCAATGTGTTTGACTGGACGGGTAGCTGCGTAATGTTCTGCTGAAGTGAAAGTGAGAGCCTTGCCTGCACTTGTTGGTTCTCGATGGTTATCGTAACATCAGACGCATAGGCTGGGACAACGAACAGGGAAGCCATTATTACGAATAAGATTAGGATTGCCGCGGGCCGCAATATTCAGCACTGCTCGTCTCATTATTACGCGTTGGCGAAACCAGAACTACCCTCACTATTTAAGTCTCCAGAATTACTGACATAATGCTGGTGACTAAGCTACACAATTCAGGAAGGCAAAAGCCTAGAAGAAACGACTGAGACCTGATTGGATCAGGGGGTTTCTCGAAGGCGAAGGTTCTTTTTGTGTTTCACGTAATGATGGCGGTTACCCTAGATTTGTAGCCGTGCAAAAGTCTCCGAAAATCTTGTTTACGATTCGTGATCAGCTACAAATAGGAGCAGTGTATCCGAACAATAATCCAAAATACCCTTGCTGGATATGGCAAGTCGCTAATCTTGATGACCTCGTCACCCTGATAGATTTCTTCGACTACAAAATTGAAGAACCGACAAAAAGAAAGCAATTCGAGAAGTGGTTGAAGGCCTTTAGCGTTTATCGAAACGGCTCCGAATCATCTCAAAGAAAGGTAAGACGCCTTCGCAAATAGATTTGGCGCGCGGGAGCATTAGTGGTGGGCTATGAAGTCCTTCCCTAGCAATTCTCGTGCAACGATGATCTTCATTATTTCAGTAGATCCTTCTGCCAGCATATATGAGCGCACGCCGCGTAGGCCCATTTCGATCGGGCAATCTAAGGTGTAGCCGAAGGCTCCAAACCATTGTAATACGTCATTTATTGTTTCGAATGCAACCACTGGTGCCAGCATTTTTGCTTCTGCAATTGTTCTACTAACTTCAAATCGATTGATTGCGTGGTTTCGTTGCTCCTGTTCGTACATCCAAAGTGCCTTGTAAGACAATAACCGGACCGCGTCAACTCGTGCGTAATCTTCTGCGAGTTTGAATTGCACCCCCTCGTATCGGCCGATTGGTTGGGTGAACGCTTTGCGTTGCTTTATGTACTCAATGCCTGTTTCGAGCGATGCTTGGGCTGCTCCCATGCAGACCACGGCGATTATTGCACGAGCATAATCAAACCCTTCCATCGCGTAGTAGAATCCCTTGTTCTCTTCCCCTAGCAAATACTCAGCAGGGACGTGAACATCCTTCATTAGGAAGCCGCCAGCTGACATGCCTCTCCTCCCCATTTCCTCCAAGTAGCTCGGTGTGAGACCTTTTGTGTTATTGAACGGCACATAGAAGAACGACATTCCCCTAGTTCCCTTTGCAGGATCCGTTTTAGCCAGCACCAAGTATCCGCTCTTGTCCGGCATCTGTTCTGCAGCCTCGCGAATGCCGCTAATGTACATCTTCTCGCCGTTCAAAACATAATCGTTACCCACCCGCTTCGCGGTGGTAGTCATGTTGGCTAGGTCTGACCCCACTCCGGCTTCAGTTGTGGCGATGCCGAGAAAGCCTTGTCCTGCAGCAATCCGTGGTAGCGTCTCTTTCTTCAAACTTGTTGAACCGTACTTTGTTAAGACGTGGCTCCAGGAAACCGGAACCAAGTACAACACGGCTGTCGCGCAACTTAGGTCAGCGCGGCCTATTTCTTCCCCTGCGATACCTGCTGAAACAGCATCCGCATCGGAACCACCGTACTCAAGAGGAATCGAGAGCCCAAACAGACCCATCTTACCCAGGCCTTGAATTATGGAATCTGGCATGTGGGCTTTACGTTCCATCTCTCTGGAGTATGGCGCAATTTCTCTGCGACAAAATTCCCTGACGGTTTTCCGGAATAACTCGTGCTCCGGGCTGAAGTTAAAGTCCACCTATGGTACCTCTGTGGCCAAAGGGCGGACGAGGGGAATATGGAGCCTTAGTTCATAGAGTAGCGAGATTAATGTGTGCCCTTCTTGTGAGGCAAAGAAGATTCTCTCAGGTAATGAGAGTTCTGGCCGCGAGAAATAGGACTAGTTCTTAGCGAACTTTTGTTCCAGCCGGAACATCGGCCTCCACCGTCGCCCAAATTGGTTTGCCTTGCAAATCTGCTGCTAGTAACATGACCTCGGATTTTATACCGGCTATAGTCTTTGGCTCCATGTTGGTTAGAACGATGACTCGCTTTCCGATGAAGCTGCTTGGTTCGTAGAACTCGGCTCCGCCTGCAATTGCCTGTGCAACGCTATCACCTATGTCCACCTGCACTTTGAGAATTTTCCTCATTCCAGGGATTCTTTCCGCGGCGGTAATCTTTCCGACTTTCAAGGCAAGTTTCTCGAAGTCTTTGAATGATACGCTCATATGACTGGGCCTTTGTGCAGCTTCCATTTAGAAGTCGTTACTTGCCTCTGAATGTACGTATTAGTTCTTCAGCGACGATGGTGCTCTCCAGTCGTTGAGTTTCCACTGTCTGAGCACCTACATGCGATGTGCAAACGACATTCGGTAGTCGGACTAATTCCTTCTCCCAATCATCAACCGGGGGCTCCTTGTGAAACACATCTAATCCAGCACCTCCAAGATTTCCTGATTTCAGGGCTGCAAGCAGAGACTGCCCATCGACAATATCTCCTCGAGAAGTGTTGATCAGTATGGAGCCTTTCTTCATGCTGCTGATTGCCTTTTGGTCAATCAGATGATGCGTCGATGGTAGGTATGGGACGTGGATGGAGACAATGTCGGATTGCGAGAGAAGCTCTGACAGTTGACCGACCGCGCGAAACCCCACTTGACGAGCTTTCTCGGTAACATCGATCACATCGTAACCGATCGCTTTGGCGCCGAACCCTTCCACTACAATCCGGGCCACTTCTAGGCCGATGCGCCCGGCTGCGCCGACCACTCCGACCGTTTGCGATTTCAACTCGGAGCCGATCAACTCCGCTTTAGCCCACCGTCCTTCTTTCATCGCTCGGTCAGCAAATGATATCTTCCGAAGCACCGCCAGCATAAGAGCAATTGCTAATTCCGTCACGCTCGTTGTAGGTGCTGCCGGTGTCGAGATCACTTGGATCGATTTCTTTTTGGCCGTCTCCAAGTCTATATTATCCAATCCCACTCCGGAGCGCGCAACGGCTTTCAGCTTGACGCCGGCATTCAGAACTGCACTCGTAATCTTGGTTCGGCCGCGCACAATCACAGCATCAAATTCGACTATTCTCTTCTCCAATTGATCATTCGTCAGGTTAGGGTTCTCCTCAACAGTAAAACCAGCCTTCTTCAGCATGGCAAGACCGTCTTGAGCAATGGGGTCGCAGACGAGTACTCTTGGCATCGGAAATCGAAAGGGCTTCGTGTTGAACACTAATATGAACTTCTATGAAGGCGCTAGGATATTCAGTACCACAAGTTTCCTCACTCGTCAGTCGGTTCAACGATGAATTAATCAGTCAGGTCTCACCCTTGCCCCAGGGGCCCATGTCACCCGAAACCGTCGGACTAATCGCTAAGATTCTGAAATTGAAGACAATCGCTGTTGTAGGCCTATCGAAAGACCCATCGAGGCCAAGCCACGACGTTGCCAGCTACTTGAAGTCTCATGGTTACAGGATTGTGCCTGTCAATCCTATGGTGAACGAGGTCCTTGGCGAAAGATCGTACAAGTCCTTACTCGACCTTCCAGAGCAACTGAAACTCGAGATTGATATTGTCGACATCTTTAGGCGCACGGAAGATGTGCCACCGATAGTGGATGAGGCGATTCAGCTCTACAAGAGCTTAGGCAGACCAAGCGCTGTGTGGATGCAGCTCGGGATTGTGAACGAGGAGGCCGCCTCAAAGGCGAAAGAGGCAGGCCTGAGTGTGGTCATGGATCGCTGTATGAAGATCGAGCACGCACGGCTCGCTGAGTTGCCCTCCTAAGCGGATGCGGTTACACCCGCTTCCTACTTGATATCGTTCTTGATCCACGCCGCTAGTTACACAAAGATCCAAGAAGTTTTGTGAGGTAGGCATCGGAGCCGAAGGCCTTTACCCACGCAGTTTTGTGAATCAAAAATCGGTTTAAGGTAATTTGAAGGGAAGTTTTTATTCAAAGGCATGAGATGAATTCGTTGATTGCAGATGAAGCCTTCAATGCTGCCTTTCTTACGGAAGGGAAAAGGCATCCTACTAGCTTATGACCAAGGTTTGGAGCACGGGCCATCCAAAGACTTCAACGAGAAAAGTGTCGATCCCGCTTACATTCTAGAGATTGCTGAGAAGGGAAAGTTCACGGGCATCATCTTCCAGAAAGGAGTCGCTGAGAAATACTACGATGGAAAGGTACCGCTCGTTATCAAGGTCAACGGCAAAACAAGTCTACCGAAAGGAGAACCTATGGCAAGTCAGATTTGTAGTGTCAAGCAGGCAAGAGCTCTAGGAGCCAAAGCCGTAGGGTACACGATTTACTTGGGAAGTGCCCACGAGAATCTCATGTTAAGTGAGTTTGGAAGGATTCAACAGGAAGCGCACGAATTGGGCTTGGCTGCAATTGCATGGATCTACCCAAGAGGCGAAGCGGTGACTAACGACACAGCACCTGAAATAGTTGCATACGCGGCTAGAGCTGGCCTAGAGGCCGGCGCCGACGCGGTGAAGATCAAATACACAGGCGATTCCGATAGCTTCAGGTGGGCCGTGAGATCGGCTGGCGCGGCTAGAGTCTTCATGTCGGGGGGACCAAAAGCTCCAACTGATGAAGCGTTCCTGAGGCAAGTGAAGGGTGCTGTCGATGCAGGTGCCTCCGGTCTGGCAGTTGGGAGAAATGTTTGGCAACACGAACGTCCTCTAGAAATGGCGGCAGCATTGAGAGAGATAATATTCAACGGCCAAAGCGTTGAGACAGCACTTGGGAAACTTGCCCGGTAGCGAACCAATGCCCCAAACGAGCATGCTCGAACTACTGCAGAAGGAGGACCGAAGCCTTCGCAAACTTGTCCTTCTTCTTGCTGAGCTCAGCCTGTCGATTGCAGCACAAATCCCAAAGAGCTTAGGCGGGACCAATCAATACAATGTATACGGTGAGAAACAAGCAGAAATGGACGTCCGGACTAACGACCTAGTTACCAAGAAACTAGCCAAAAGCCACTTAGTGAGACAGGTCGCATCAGAAGAAACCCCGGAGCCACTAAATTTCAAACAAGGCGAGTTCTCCGTAACGCTAGATCCTCTGGATGGTTCCTCAAATATAACAAGCAACAACCTGATGGGAACTATAGTCGGTATTTACCGCGAGACCAGTCTTCCAGCGAAGGGTAGAGATCAAATCGCGGCAATGTACTTCCTCTATGGACCATACACGCAGGCAGTCGTCGCACTCAAAGACGGAGTCTACATCTTCGTGCCTTCCGGAAAAGCATCCGCATCTAGGCGATACGTTTCCAACGGGACACCCCATATACTTCCTGAGAAGGGAAGCGTCTACGGAATCGGAGGCCTAAAGCAGAAATGGACGCCCAAAGTTCAGGATTTCGTTCATTCGCTCGAAAAGCGGGCACTGAAACTCCGGTACGGCGGGTCGTTCGTGGGTGATTTCAATCAGGTACTCTACTACGGAGGAGTCTTTGCTTATCCTGAGCTCGTCGACGCACCTAATGGTAAACTTAGGCTGCAGTTCGAATCGAATCCAGTTGCTTTCATAACTGAAAAGGCCGGCGGCAAAGGAAGCACTGGCAGAGCATCTATCCTTGATGTTGAACCAACAAGCAATGACGAGAGAGTCCCAACATACGTAGGCAATCGTGATCTAATTAACGAATTCGAACAGTCAATGAAAACTTAGAGATTAATCGCCCTCTCTCAACTAGGCTGAACCAAGTGAATAAGGCACCTCATCAGGCCATTATTCAACTATGCCGCAGCAATACCCTCGTGCTCTTCATCTCGTGCCACCCTCTCCAGGTTGACTCCCAAAGTTTCTTACATGTGCCTTACCATTAGACAAGCGACACAGCATGACAACTCGGATCGAACCTTTCTTGCTCGTCAACTTCAAGACCTATCTTGAGGCGACCGGGAAGAAGGCGATTGAACTCGCCCTCAAATTGGAGAAAGTCGGAGCAGAGACGGGCGTCAAAGTAGGAGTGGCCCCTCAATTTTGTGACATCGAGCAGGTTGCAGCCAATGTTGAGATGCCTGTCTTCGCGCAGCACATAGACCCAGTCCCCCCTGGCGCTTTCACCGGCCACGTACTCGCAGAGTCTGTTAGTGCGGCAGGAGCGTCAGGAACGCTCATCAATCATTCTGAAAGAAACTTGAAACTTCCGGAAATCGAGAAATCAGTTGAACACGCTCGAGAAGTTGGGTTGACAACAGTGGTCTGTGCTGGAACTGCTAGGTTGGGTGCTGCAGTCGCACTTTTGGAACCGGATATGGTGGCCATCGAACCACCCGAACTGATCGGTTCAGGACGTGCTGTTTCAAAAGAGAGACCTGAGATCATCATCGAATCCGTGAGGAGAATCCGCACCGTGAATGGCAAAGTCAAGATCTTGTGCGGTGCTGGAATAACGACGGGGGAAGACGTTCACGCGGCGTTGAAGCTTGGGACACAGGGCGTTCTAGTTGCGAGTGGCATAGTTAAGGCACCTGCGCCAGAACGTGTGTTGCGTGATTTCTGCGAGGCCGTTCAGAAGTACCTTTAGAGGTCGCACTCCAAGGTGTTTGATCCTTAGCTAGCATTCATAGCTAGCATTTATAACGGGTACCGCACTCTCTCGCGCAAAAACAGACTCGTGGAGCCGGATGAACGACTTCCAAAGACTGCTCGATGAAAAGCGGGCTGTCGTCAACAAGCGACTCGACGAGCTGCTCTCAACTGGTTTTGAGCAAAGCGAAGCAAATGAGCTTGTGAAGTATACCTTTAGAACCGGCGGCAAAAGGCTCCGACCAATATTGGTCTTATTGGCTTCCGAGAGTGTTGGCGGAAAGACGGAACATGCTCTCGACGCCGCTGTCGCGATGGAATTTCTCCATGCGGCATCGTTGATTTTTGATGACCTTATCGATAAGCACAGGTTACGGCGGAGTCTTCCCACGACCCAGCATGCCTTCGCTGATGATAAGGCGATTAGCTCTGGGCTGTTTCTCGCATCCAAAGGCGTGCAAATTCTCTCCGAGTACAAGGAACCTAAGATAACTCGGCTCGTGGGTTGGGGGCTTGTTGACCTTAGCAAGGGAGAAATCTTGGATACCCTAACGGAGCTTGCAATTGACATCGACCATTACCTAAACATCGCTGACCTCAAGACAGGTTCACTATTCAGCGCTGCTGCTGGAATTGGCGGAGTGCTTGGCGGTGCGAATGCGGATGAGGTTAACTGTTTGTATAATTACGGTAGAGCTGTGGGAATAGCCTTCCAAATCAAAGATGACATCCTAGACCAGTCGGGCGATCCCGAGAGGCAGGAGCGCGTAAACCTAGTAGTCATGCACTATCTGGACGAAGCGATGAAGCGGGAGCGAGTAAGCAACCTTCTAGACGACAAGGATAAGTCCGACAAAGTTGCGATTGCAGCACTGTACGAAAAGGCTATGCAGTTTGCTCTAAAGAAATCACGTGAACAAGTCGAGAAAGCAAAAAAAGAATTAAAGGGACTTCGCGATCCGGGCAAGAGCAAGCTACTGGAAGATTTCGCTGACTACTCGCTTGAGAGGTCTTTCTAGCCTTAGCTTATGCTTCAGTCAGGTAGTCGGTCCCGCATGAACTGCATTTCCATTTCCACAAAACTTTCCCTTCTTTGAAGACCAATTCAGACTGTGCGGGAACCTGTTTCATGCATTTGGCACACCAGAAATGAGTAGTTCCTGCAGAATGCCAAGCCATTTTTCAATTCCTTCGTGTCGTTGCGTTTCAGGCGGGTCTCTTATGGTCGAAGATTCGAGACGCCGAGTAATATTTCTGGTTGCTTAAGAAAATACCTACGCTGAAATTAGCTGAGCGAGCGCGATTCCGCGCGAAGTATTAGCATTATTTATATTCGGTTGGTTTAGTCAGGAACCCGTTCACCTCTCGTGCGGGTACCAACAATGGCGCTAAACCCCTGGCTGGCAATTATCATCTGGGCCGTCCTCATCGTTCTCCTCACCGGCCCGTTGTTGACATTGCCAATGTTTTGGTCCCGTCGAAAGCCTGACCCTTTTCGAGACATGCCGTTCGAATCAGGACAGGTTCCGCAAGGCGAGGCGAGAACTCGATTGGTCATGCAATACTATCCATACTTGCTAATGTTTGTTGTTTTTGACGTCGTCGGGATGTTCCTGTTTGCATGGGGAATAAGCTACAGGACGATCCCTCTGAATGCTTCGTTTCTGGTGTTACTCTTTCTGTTTCTGCTAGCGGCGCCCTTAGGCTATGCGCTCCATCTGGCGCTTCACAGGGAGAATTGGTAGTTTGGTAAATCTCCCCGCTACACCTGCCGACCTAATCCCCTTCATTATCGCCGTAATCACATCGCATACTTTCATCACAATCGTCTTCTTTCCAGGCTTCATACACCTGATGTTAGTTGTCATGTTCCTGACTTGGTATGAGCGAAAAGTCTTGGCGAGAATTCAGCTCAGGATCGGCCCGCTATACGCCGGCGGGCCAGGAGGAATACTGCAGCCGATTGCAGACGGCGTGAAGTTGATCTTCAAAGAAGTCATGATCCCGTACAAAGCGAACAAGCCTCTTTTCATTTGGATGCCACTTGCGATGGTCTTCTCTGCCGCTGTACCGTTCGCAGTGATCCCCTTTGGGCAACATTGGGTAATCGCGAACTTGGATGTAGGATTGGTGTTTGTCTTCGCGATGACCTCGCTATTTCCTAGCATGATTCTGATTTTTGCGTGGGCGAGCAATAGCAAGTACCCATTCTTGGGGGGCTTGCGTTCACTATTTCAGCAGGTCGCCTATGAGATTCCGATGTGGATCTCCGCCCTTAGCGTTGTCATGTTAGCGGGTTCACTTAGCTTGGTTGACATAGTCAACGCTCAACAGAAGATCTGGTTCATCGTTCCCGCGTTTCTGTCCTTTGTCGTTTTCTTCATAGCTGTCATGGCTGAGCTCGAAAGGCTTCCATTCGATTTGCCGGAAGCCGAGCCTGAACTCGTTGCGGGGTGGTACACAGAATCGAGCGGAGCAATTTTCATGGTGTTATTCTTGGCGCTCTACATGAAACTGTATTTGATGTCTTCTCTCATCACTGTCCTTTTTCTTGGTGGTTGGTATGGGCCTGCGTTCCTTCCCCAACCGGTCTGGTTCATAATGAAGACCTTACTCGTTGCAACGTTCATAATCATGCCTCGTGGAGTCTACCCGAGGATTAGGGTTGACATGCTCATCAGAATTGGGTGGACGCGGTTGCTCATCATCGCCATAGCTAACGTCTTCCTGACCGTCCTTATGCTTAGCTCAGGAATACTCTCTACGTGGGGGCTTTGAACTAGTGGACTTGGGCATTCCACCTGACGTTCCGTTTATCATACTTGCCACAGTAACCGTCGTTGCTGCGATTATGGCTCTTCAAGCAAAGGAGCTCATCTATGGAGCCATCTCACTCGCGATCAGTTTCATCGGGGTTGCAGGCTTCTTCGTTTTTCTGGACGCACCTTATCTCGCGATGCTTCAAATCGCGGTTTACGTTGGCGCTGTCGTAGTCCTAATTCTCTTTACGATCATGCTTGTACGACGCGAAGTTGTGGGAGAGATAGCAGAGCGTGAAGAAGGCGGCGAGGGTTCAATGGGCCTGTGGATCGCAGGCCTACTCGCGGTCTCAATCGCTGGCGTCGCGGCCCTAGCAGGTTCTAACCTCCCGGAAACGGCTCCACCTGCTAATTTGCCGGTTTCCGAATTGGGGCCTGTGCTTGCCATAAGCTACCCCGTTCCGCTCGTCATACTTGCGTTACTCCTGTCCGCCGCACTTCTCGGAGCACTGGTCTTAGCGAAACTGGAGAGGGAACAGTAAATGGTCGCCTTAACCAGTTACATCATAGTCTCAGCTGCGCTACTCGGAATTGGTGTCTATGGGCTTAGCGTGAAGAAAAATGCGATGCGCCTCCTGTTCGCTATTGAAATCATCGTTAACGCAGCTAACCTGAACTTCGCAGCATTCACACGGTACATGAGTCCCCCCCAGGTATCCGGACAGGTTATCGTATTCTACTCTATCGCAGCTGCTGCCATGGAGGCGGCGGTCGGTTTAGCCCTCATTCTCGTCGCTTTCAGACTTAACGGCAGCATAGACGTTAGGAAACTGAACAAACTGAAGGGATGAACCACATTGTACATGCAGCTCCTCCAAATTCTTCTAGTCCCACTTCTCTTCGTTTTCATCACTTATGCAGCTGGCATTAGATGGGGAGCGAAAGCGGGTTGGCTCGCCTTCGCAGCGCTCGCCTACTCGACTTTCTTGACTCTTCTCGCGGGCTCGCAGGGTGGGGTTCAAGAATACTATAACTGGAGCCCCATCGGGCTATTCGGCTTCAACGCCGACGGATTGAGTGTCCCAATTCTCTTCACAATCGCACTACTGTGCACCTTGATGTCCATCTACTCAATACCCTACATGCAGCACATCATTGGCGACGATAAGAAACAGTTCGGCCTCTTCTACGTCCTCTTCATGCTGTATTCAGTGGGAATGATGGGAGCAGTACTGGCAACGAACCTCATAGAATTCTACTTGTTCTTCGAGCTTATGCTCATACCATCTTATTTCTTGATAGCAAAATGGGGGTACGGCGACAGGGATAGAATCTCTTTCATGTACTTCATGTGGACGCATATCGGCGCATTGTCTTTCCTTGCTGGAATCCTCTCGGTCGGCTATCTGAGTGGATTTCAATTCGACCTAGCAAAAATCGTGGCCTCAGCTATCCCAGCGAACCTTCGGATTTGGATTGTCAGCTTAATGGTTGTGGGACTCTTGGTCAAGATGGCTGCATTTGGGTTGCACATTTGGTTGCCCCACGCCCACGCAGAAGCACCGACACCTATCAGCGCTCTCCTATCACCGGCAATGATCGGGATAGGCGGTTACGCGATCGTACGGCTAGTCATGACAATTCTTCCTACCGCATTCTTTGAAATTTCCACAGCCCTCGCCATCTGGGCTGTAGTTACGATGTTTTACGGCGGAGCCATGGCGCTGGTGCAAGACGACATCAAGCGTCTCCTGGCCTATTCGAGTGTAAGTCAGATGGGATACATTCTGCTCGGCATTTCATCGGTTCAAGTTCTAGGAGTATCTGGTAGCATGTTTCAATATGTCACCCATGGGCTTGGAAAGGGGATTCTCTTCATGGTGGCCGGGGCGATAATCCTGCAGGCTCACGGCCTGCGAAGCATCGGTAAAATGGGCGGGCTCGCCTCCAAGATGCCCATCACAACTACCGCTGCGATAATTGGTTTCCTCACGATAATGGGCATCCCGCCAACAACTGGCTTTATTTCTGAATTCCTGATCTTTGCGGGGAGCTTCAACGAAGCATTCGCGTTAAACTCAATGTTGCGGATTGGGCTTTCGTTCTTGGGTGTGGTCTCAACAGCGCTAACTGCAGGCTACTCACTTTGGGCTGTGAAGCGCATTTTCTTTGGCAAATTGCCTGATGAGCTGAGCAATGTTACCGAGGCTCCCTGGACCGTTACCGGGCCGCTCCTTGTACTCGCCGCAATATCACTTGTCCTCGGCATATACCCAGACCTCGTTGAGAAACTGCTCTTACCCGTCGTGAAAATGATCTTGGGAGGTTAGAACGTGAACGAAATCTTTGGTTGGCTAACTTGGATACTGCCATTCGTTGGCGCGCTCTTAACCCCAGTAATGGCTCGCATACATCCCAAGGTCAGAGACTTCAATTCGGTCGCATTCGCATTACTTGGAGCAATCTCGGCGGCACTATTGATTCCCTCAGTCATGTCCGGGTCGGTGCAAGATGTTCAAGTTAATTGGATAACGAGCTTGAACATCAAAGCAGGAGTCCTTCTTGACCCACTTAGCATAATCCTAGCGAACGTTGTCTCGTGGGTTAGCTTTCTCATAATGGTCTACAGCCTCGCCTACATGAAAGGCGACGACGGCTTAACCCGATATTGGTTCTTCATGAACTTCTTCATAGGCAGCATGTTACTCCTAGTAATGTCCGACAACCTTCTCCAGCTCTTCTTCGGGTGGGAAGGGGTAGGCCTCTGCTCGTACGCGCTCATAGGACACTGGTACAAGGATCCACTTGACAAATGGGTCGGAACCATAGGGGACAAATCGCTTAACGTACCGATGGCCTACTCACCAAGCCATGCAGGCATGAAGGCCCTTATTGTAACAAGAATCGGGGACATTGGCCTTCTAATTGCAATTTTCATGATCTATAGCTACTCGGGCACTTTGAACTTCGTCGACCTATCCCAGAATGTCTCTTGGGCGCTACCACTCAGCCGAGTAGGTTTGCTGATTCCCGTGGCCCTGCTCTTCTTCTGGGGGCCAATCGGTAAGTCGGCGCAGTTCCCACTTCATGAATGGCTTCCGGACGCGATGGCAGGCCCAACCTCAGTTTCAGCACTCATTCATGCGGCAACCATGGTCACGGCAGGTGTCTATTTGGCTGGAAGGGCGGGTCCCATGTTCTACAACTCAGTTTTGCAATACGCTCAGCCCACGTTCTTCTTTGAGGCAGTTGCCTGGGTTGGCGCCTTCACATGTTTCATGGCGGCAACTCAAGCATTGGTATCGAAGGAATTGAAGAAGCTCCTCGCATACTCCACAATCTCCCAAATCGGCTATATGATGCTCGGCATTGGAGCGGGAGGCCTGGCATCAGAATTTGTCACAGGGCTAACGGCCGGAATCTTCCACCTTATGACCCACGCGCTCTTCAAAGCCGCCGCATTTCTCGCAGCGGGAGCAATACTTCACGCCGTGGAATCAAGGTACATGTATGATATGGGCGGGCTACGGAAATCGATGAAAATCACCTTTGCTTCAATGCTGATTGCCTTGCTTGCACTTTCGGGAGTGCCCCCGCTGAGCGGATTCTGGAGCAAAGACGCAGTAATCGCAGTAACCGTCTTGACCGGGCAATTGCCACTCATGCTACTGGCCTGGGGTACCGTAGCGCTGACTTTCCTTTATAGCCTGAAAGTAATCGGGTTAGTCTTCATGGCGCCAAAGAGTGAGAATGTCAAAAAGTTGGAGGAAGAGGGGCATCAGATTCATGAGGCGCCGAAGTTAATGTGGGTGCCATACCTAATTCTAGCGCTCGCAACTGTCGCCATCGGTTTGGCTGGGCCTTTTGTGGAATCCGCATTTACCCACGCCCTGGACTTAACGACGACCCCCTTGGCGGCGTCGGGCCCTGAGCTTAACCCTGCTGTTGAACAGACTGCCGCATTAACAGCAACGATCGGGTCCCTGATCATGCTCGCCATAGGTGGGACGTTGGGTTACCTAATCTATATTTCAGGCCGGCTGAAGCCCGCAGCGATTGTGGGTGAGACGGGTTTCGGGCGCACGGTCTATAACTTTCTCTGGAACCGCTGGTACATCAACCCGTTATACTACCGCGCATTCGTTTACGGAACCATATCAGCTGCAACGGCCGTGAAGGATACGATTGAGACCGGGTTCTTCGACAAGATCAGCGGCGTTGTGGCCCTAGCTTCCATCGACGTATCCAGAGGCGGACAAGGAATTGACCTGCGTTTTATTGACGGTTATATCAACGGAATTGCTTTAACAGGCCGGAAGTTCTCCTCCGCACTGAGAAGACTCCAAACCGGAATACCGCAAGAGTACGTAGCAGTCTTCGCCCTCGGATTATTCGCTTTAGTTGTGGCGATCCTGTTCTTCTTAACATGAGGGCGAAAACTTGTACTTACTCTCCCTACTAATCTTCATGCCCTTCATCGGCGCAATTGTCGTATACCTAGCGGGATATATAGGGGATAAAGTCTCCAAAGCCCTGACGATTCTGATTTCCGCTACCACGATTGCAGTAGTGCTATTCATCTACTTTGCATTCAATTGGAGCAAGCCAGGGTTCCAACTTGTCGAAACCTACGATTGGGCGCAGAGTTTCGGCCTGACCTACGTTGTAGGAATAGACGGCATCAGCCTACCCCTCCTGATTATCTCAACACTCCTGACGACCTTGTCCGCTGCCGGGTCGTGGGAGCAGATCACTTCAAAGGTGAAAGAGTACAACGCATTACTCCTTCTCTTTCAAGGCGCAATAATCGGGGTGTTTACGTCCCTGAATCTTGTGGCCTTCTACGTATTCTGGGAACTTGTTCTAATCCCGATGTTCTTCTTCATCGGCGTGTGGGGTGGGCCACGCAAGAAATATGCCGCAATGAAATTCCTCATAATGACACATGTGGGAAGCATTTTGCTACTCCTGAGCTTCATAGCACTCTATGTTGTCTCAACCCCCCACACTTTCAACTTCATGGATCTCATGAATCTGCATCTTCCTCTACCTATGCAAATCCTGATTTCGCTTGGCTTTTTCATTGGGTTCGGCGTCAAGCTCCCCATAGTTCCGTTTCACACTTGGTTACCTGACGCCCACGTCGAAGCCCCTGCCCCCATTAGTGTCCTACTCGCAGGTTTGCTCCTGAAAATGGGAGCGTATGGTTTCATCCGGATGAATCTCTTCCTTATGCCCGAAGCCTCCAAGTTCCTCGCCCCGGTATTCATCGGTTTCGCACTTCTCACGATGTTCTATGGGGCTATCGTAGCGCTGGTTCAGCAGGACTTCAAGCGAATGGTCGCTTTGACGAGCATAAATCACATGGGCTACGTCCTCCTCGGAGCTTTCACGCTGACCACGGCGGGAATTAGCGGCGCTGTCTTCCAAATGTTCAACCATGCCTTGGCGATCGGAGCATTGTTCCTGATGTCGGGAGTAATTCACGAACACATGGGAACACGTACTATCAAGGAATTGGGTGGCCTCGGAAGCGCGATGCCTAAGACGAGTTTTCTGCTTGTACTCGCTTCCCTAGGTGCTATGGGCTTTCCGAGCTTCAGCAACTTCATCAGTGAATACACAATAATCATGGCTGGCATTTCCGTTAACCCCTTTTACGCGATAGCAGTGCTTGTTCCAGGAATTACGGCAGGTTACTTTGTGTGGATGCTGCGGCGGGTTCTGTTTGCGCCGCTAGCCAAGCCTATGGGATCAAGGGAGGCTCCGTACTATACTCTGATAACCCTAGCCGCATTCCTCATTCCCTTGATATTTCTTGGACTCTACCCGGCACCGCTGCTTGGTGTAATTCTTCCCGCCATCCAGTCCATACCGCATTAGACTACATCCTTTGCAACTGCTGAACGAATCGGTCAACGTCGATATCGGCGAGCACTTTCGACGGGACTTCCAGGTTCTTCGCGACTTCCTGGCTCACGGTTATGGTCGGGCCAATCCACTTGGAACCGTATGCGTGAACTCTGAAGGATTCCACCATCCCAGCGTAGAAAAGTTCGTCGGATGGCGGTGTGGGAGTATCTGATAGGGCGTCTCCACCGAACTGGATTATGAAAAGGAGACCCCCCACTTGGCTTGCGAGGCTGTAATGGAGATACAGTTTCGCACGGAAGTGGACGCTGAAACGACCGGACTGTTCCCTCGCTCTGAAATCAAGGATTTCAGTGTAAGGTGGCTTCAGCTGGTAAGCCAGTTGGTCCGCAATATCCCTTAGAGCCGTAGTTAAGGCTGTAAGAGATTTGCTTTCCAGGGCTTCCTTGAATTCCGTGACGCCCTGCATAACGTCGAGGCCTAGATCCTCGAATAGATGATGAAGAACATCGCGAGGCCGTATATCGCGATTGCTTCAATCAAGACGACGAACAATAGGGTTCTGCCGAGCATTTCCGGTTTCTCTGCTATGGCTCCAATAGCTGCTGCGCTTGCGGTACCTAGGCCAATTCCTGCACCGCAGGACGCTAAGCCAGCAGCAATCCCCGCGCCGACTAGGAATAGTCCTTTCTCGCTCGCGAGTGCTTGGTCAGTCTGTGCGGGGCTTTGGGAGAATGCTACAACTACCATCGAGGAAATCGCAATTACACCCACTAACATCAACAGGAAGCTCAACATAAGTTGGCGTTTGGGCTTCACTACTGCTCAGCACCTATCGATTCCGCTAAGAACTTGCATCGCATTATAATCCTTTGCTTAACTCAACCAGTACGTAGAATCAAGGATTCCAACACTCGATCCGCGGGCACATTGTTTGCTTTGCCGTTTAGTATGCTAAAGAAGTCGTGCAGCTCGTAATTTTTGAGAAAGAGAAAGGCCAATGCTAGTCCAACGTTGAAAGGTGACCCCGCGAAAGCGTTTAGGCAGGTATTTGCGTGGCTTCGATTAAGTGCGCGTTCAACACCCACAGCAGCACCATCCATGGGCCCTAGCCCCTGTGCGGAATGGGCGTACGGCGTCTTGTCAAGCACCCGGATCAAGTTCTGTGCATTCGTGGCCTCGCTAAGTTCGGCATATGCGTGGCCCAGTCCGTAGTTCACAGGGATCATCATATCTAAAGTGGACCTCGCATCGAGACCTATCAATCGAGCCCGAAAGGACAGGAGAATGTTCAGATGGTCAATCACTTCTCCCACCAATCCTCTCGCAGATTGGGCGTCCAATGGGTCGGGTAGATTTGATGCCGCCCACAATCTGCTGTAGTAATATTGGTCCACTGTCGCTACTGCGAGCATTCCTCCCCTTTCGCCTGTTAGCTTTGGGATTATGAAGCGTTTGAGGCCTTCGTCATCAAGAGTTTCGATGACCCTGCTTGGGTTATGTGATTCGATGAGCTCTTTGCACTTATCAAGTGTGAACTTTCCCGCAGGCACAATATGTCGAATTGCCTCTTCAGGGTCAATTTGATCAGCAATCGACTTGAGTATGTCCTTGACGCAAGTTAATTCGTGTGAAGCCGCGAATAATTTGATTAGGCCGCGCGAGTCGTGAGGGGCGTACGCCGTCAACCTATGCGTAATTTCGATGATGTTCTGAATTAGGTAAGACTCTATTGAGGTTAGGTCAGAGGTGTCGGCACTCGTCACATTCCCGCGGGTAAGCACGTTAACGGTTTCGGAAAGGGAACCAGCTTCCATAAGCCGATCGATTTGGCTTGGACGTATGAGTTCAGCTTTGAAGGAACGGACAGCGGCCGCTAGCTCGGCGTACCTTCCAGCTGCTGTCATGTCTACTTTTAGCTCGCTGGGGCGCGCTCATTCCCCGAAGAGTAGCTTTCCTGCTTCCATAAGGAGCTTCGACTCCAAAGCCTCAAAGCGTTCGTCAAAAGTGTTTACTATTCGCGTTTTACCGTCGTTGCTGGAAATGACCGCACCGCCCAGGGCTTCAATTGGCTCTTTTGACCATTCAATTCGGACTGGCTTTTGCATCCGTTTGGCGAGCTCACGTTCAAGCTTGCTAGCATCAATTCGCTTCAGGTCAGCGGCATTCAGGTGCACGGTGACGTTCTCAAGGCCGAGTTCACGAATCCCAATTTCAACGTAACCTGCCAAGTAGGGCAAGTACTTGCCCTCATCGTTCACAACCTCAGTAACGCGTTTCCTTGTCGACTCAAGGACCTCTGACAATATCTTACTTTTTTCCACTTGCTCCTGAAGATTCAATCGATGCCGTACTTCACTCATCTCTCGCCGTCTGACCGCCTCCGCCTCCGTTTGCGCATTATGAATTATGTCGTCAGCTTCCCTCGACATGTGGGATTTGGCTTCCTCGAAGGCATGTTGCGTCTCGGTCTCTGCTTCCTTGACTACCTGGTCTGACCTTTCCTTGGCGACTGTTAGAATGTCCTCTGTGAACTTTCTGGTCTCGGACACTATGTCTGACCCTCCAAAACCAAACTAACGAGTTTGTCGACAGCAGGGCCCTTCTTTGCCGAAGCTTTCGAAACGACCTGCCTTGTTTTCTGTCCTGCTTCTTTTTCATAAACCGCCGCCTGGAGTTTCCCATCATGCTGTGCATGTTCAATAATGGCCGCGGCCTCCTTCCTAGCTGACTTCAGAATCTCCTCCCTCTCCCGCTTGATACGCGTATCCAGCTCCTTGCGTATCTCCGTCGCCTTCGCATGGGCTTTCTGTAGCATTTCCGCCGCTTCTTTCTCGGCGTTGACTATTATTTTGACCGTCTCGATCCCTGACATCGATTATTCACGCGTTTCTGGAAGTCGCCATGAAACACGGAGTCAATAAGAAAAACGTTTGCTATCTCACTGCGAAACGTTATTTACGTGAAGGAAATTCACCTATGACGTTCTTGGAAAGGCGAAACTGATGCAGCTGACGACGGCCCTCCTACTCTTTACACTCCCCTTCTTCAGCATCCTTGTCCCGCTAATCCAGGGGCTGTCGAACAAAATTCATGTCCGCTCTCTTGTTCCCTACTGGTCAATCGCAGGGTTGCTCCTAACCCTTGGTGCAATAGCAGTCATCCTCACACAAGGCTTCCCGCAGGCTCAGTTAATTCTTAACGTTCTCTCCATAGACGGGTTTTCTGTTTACTTCTCTGCCATCTTTGTCGGTATCACGTTGCTCATTGGGGTCGCTTCAATCTACTACATGCGTGGAAACAAGAACCTCGACACATACTTTGCGCTGCTCCTACTCGCCACCTTTGGCATGATTTTAGTCTCCCTCTCGGTTGATCTGATCGCCTTGTTTCTTGCTTGGGAGTTAATGAACATCCCAAGCTACGTGCTAACAGGAATCCAGAAAGATGACCCGATTTCGAACGAAGCCGCCCTGAAGTTCTTCATACTCAGCGCGTTATCATCAGCGCTAATCGTATACGCGATTTCCTTAACCTTTGGTATAACCGGCACCACGAACATGTACCTTGTTGCACAGGGTATGGGGACCGCCCTTCCGAAGCTTGACCCCCTGGCGCTTCTCGCGATGGTCTTGTTCGTGGCAGGATTTGGTATGAAGGTCGCAGCTGTGCCCTTCCACATGTGGATTCCTGACGCTTACGAAGGAGCACCGATTACTATCGGTGCGTTCCTTGCCGCGGGAACGAAGAACGGCGGTTTCGCGGCTCTCATCAGGGTTTTCACAGTTGCATTATTTGTGCTGCGCTTGGATTGGTCAGGTACGTTTGCGATAATAGCGATCTTGACAATGACCCTCGGCAACGTCGCAGCCCTAATGCAGAAGAGTTTCACGAGAATGCTAGCGTACTCAAGCATTGCCCAGGCCGGTTACATACTCATAGGCTTAGCTGCGCCCAACCCGATCGGGATTGCGGGAGCGTTGTTTCATGTTTTGAACCATGGTGTAATGAAAACGGCTGCATTCATTGCGGCGGCCTCGGTCTACAGCCGCCTCTCGACTACCTCACTTGATTCATACTCTGGTTTAGGAAAGAGGATGCCGATCACAGCCTTCACGCTTACGATTTCACTATTTGCCCTAGCCGGGGTTCCACCCCTAAGTGGTTTCATGAGTAAACTCGTCCTGTTCACAGCGGCTGTAGACGGCCAGCTGTGGTGGCTAGCTTTGGCCGGCGTCCTGAATAGCGCATTCTCAATGGCCTATTATGGCTGGGTGGTGAAGCGCATGTACTTCGACGAACCCACTGCAAGTAGTAGGTTGAAAGAGCCAACTTTGCTCGTCGCTGTGCTTGTTGTGTGTGTCATAATTATTGTCGCAGTGGGCGTGTACCCGGGCCCCATTCTGAACTACCTGTTCCAAGTGGCAAAGTACCTTGTGCCCACCGCTACCTAGCACACACAGACCGAACCGTTTTATTCACGCCTCTATCCGTTCAAAAGAAGTAAGCTGCGTGCGGCGAAAAACTTGCCAAAAGAGGTAGATCTCGTTGTTGCTGGGGCCGGGCCGGGTGGCCTCTATGCCGCAGTGCAGGCTCTCAATCGAGGTCTAACGGTTCACGTCTTTGACAAGAAGACGGTTGTCGGGATACCTGTGAAGTGCGGTGAATATTTCCCAGTTCGAAAGGAGATGGCGTACTTGCTCCCGAGCGCAGGTGACTACATGCATGTCTTTGATGTCCCGCAGGAGGCAGTCGACAATGTATGCAAGACTATTCGCGTCATATCGCCCAAAGGAAAAGAGTTCGAATTCGATTTCGAAGCTTACATTCTCGACAGAACCAAACTGGAGCAGAGCGTGGCGAAACAGGTCGAGAAATTAGGGGGGACCGTTCAGCTACAAACACCCGTCGACTTATACTCTGAAAACGGCAACCTAACGGTTGGCAGGAACAGGGGCGATGGCGTCAAAGCAAAGGTAGTCATCGCTGCGGACGGGTTCCCATCGAAAGTCGCGAAATCGGCGGGTATTCTTACTGACGACTACATGACACCTAACAATGTGGCAATTAATTATGAATATCTAATGAGCGATTTGTCCGTCGACCAGAGCGTGACAGAGATGTATATGGGAACTGAGTTTGCGCCAGGCGGCTATGGTTGGATCATACCTAAAGGCAATCGTTCCGCAAACGTCGGAATTGGAATAAGGACCCCGTATTCAAAGAAGAACGATGGCAGGGGTTACCTTCACTTCTTCCTCGACAAGTGTTCTTTAACGAAATTGAAACTTGAAAATGGCAAATCGGGGCCGATGATCGCCGATGTTCTTCCAGTCGATGGACCATTGCCGCGGACCTGTTCCGAACATGTGATGGCTGTCGGGGACGCCGGTGGAATGGTAATGCCGACGAATGGGGGTGGGATTTCGACGGCGATGATTACTGGCGAGATCGCTGGGCAAGTTGCCGCAGACCACGTGCAGAAAGGCGTGCCACTTTCCGAGTACGAAAAGAGGTGGAAGCAGGCGTTGGGCAAGGAGTTGGTTGTCTCAACCAAATTGAGAAGACTCGCGGACCACTTCATGGGAAACGACCTAGTCTTTCACATGTTACTGCAAGTTCTTGGGACTCAGGGAATCAAGGACGTAATTACCTGTAGGGCACCGAGAGGCTTAGGGCCTTTTGTCTCCTAGATCTATACGGCATGGATCAAGCTGTCAATTATCATTGCAAGGAATAGGGTAAACAGGTAAGGACTGGAAACTTTGAAAGCCTTGTAAGCCATTTTATTGTTTGGATGAAGAAACAACTGGGCATTGATGTAGAGCACCCAGAGCCCAAATGCCGTTGCAACGGCCAAGTAGAGCCAGCCAAACCGCCCGACAACCCAAATCCACAGTGAGAAGGGAATCATTAGCACAACGGTTGACACGATACATCTCAACGCGGTCCGAAGCTTTGTGACTACCGGCAGCATGGGAATGCGGGCACGTTTGTAATCGGCCTTCGTGAATATCGCTAAGCTCCAAATATGGCCTGGAATCCATAGAACTACCAAGGCCGCTAGCAGAACCGGAAGTAGTTCCGTCCCATTGGTGACGGCGCTCCAGCCAAACATTACGGGCAATCCCCCGCTCACGCCCCCCAGAATGATGTTCAGAGGATTTCTGCGTTTCAATAACAAACTGTAGACGACTACGTTGTCGAGCACCCCCAGCGCGATCCAAAGGAAGGATAACGGATTGATCGAGTAAGCCAATACGAGCCCGATTGCTGCTAAAAATAAGCCCCAAAGAAGGGCGTTCCTTGGAGAGATTCGACCACTCGGAATCGGGCGATGCCTCGTGCGGTGCATTATGGCATCAATATCCCTGTCAAGATATGAGGTAAGTGTGTCGCAACCCGCACTCGCGGCGGCTATCGCAACGGTGGCCACGATGAGCAGGGTAGGGGTCAGGGGTTGGAGAGTCTGCTTCCAAGCAATGATCATTGTGGCGATGGAGGTGAAGACGAGCAGGAAGACTATGGGCGGTTTTGTAACTTCAAAGTAATTTCTGACTTTCTGTGTTATGGCTACTTGCAATCCTTCGTGCTCCTAGGGAAGAACTTCCAGGAGCCCATGCATATCTCCATGACCTGCACCGCAGAAGATTGTGCAAATAATCGTATATTCTCCCGGTTGCGTCGGAACGATTGTGACCGTAATGTCGTGGTCTTTAGCCACCGTCAACGGAGTATCCATAATGCCCTGAATGAAGAATCCATGTTCGCTAAACGAAGGGTCCTGTTGCCATATGCCATGGACATGGAATGTGACGTTATCTCCGACGTGGACAACTATTGGAACAGTGCGAGTGTCGATTGTGCCGTTTACCATGAAGGCCCATTGTTGGGCAACAATGTTGATTGTGATATTCTGGGGTACGTGAGGCGGACCCACCTCTGCTGGTAAAACGTAGTACTGGTAGTAGAACATGCCAGTGCCCATGAGCAGCAGTAGGAGTACCGCTGTGGCTCCTACCCAAGGCCCATGAACAGTTTGCGCCTGAGACATTTGAGACAAGCTTCCCGCCGTCATTCCGCTCCAATTCGGTAAAGATGGATCAGTATTCCAAATGCAATTAACCCTAGGCCGATCTGCAAAAGAACCACGTTCTTGAAACTTGCTAGAAATGCTTGGAACGAGTATATGTCAAAGAGTACTTGGAACCCAAGCAGGGAGAGCACAACGGCCCGCCACTCGTTCTGAGTGAGTTTGTAGATTGGGAACTGCTTGCGTGCGTGCATGGGTCGCGCGCCAGGCGGTGGTGCTGTGGCCCTCAACCACAAGTAGATCAATGCGTATGCGGCGGCACCGATGAAAATAACTGACCCGAAGAAAACGAAGGGGTCGATCTCGAGTTGGGGAATGCTGTTGAGGGGTAAGAAGATATTGTTCGCCCTAAAACCCCAAACAGTTGTGAGAGCGAGTTGACAGAGCCCAGCGACACCCATCGCGGTATAGAAGGGACGGTCACGGACAAACAGTTTCCTACTCGTGTCAATGAATGGAACAACCAAGAAGACGACGACAAAAATCATTGGAATGACAACGCCCGCGGTGAACCGATCTATTCCAGTCCGTATGATTGCATACATGCCCGTAAGGTACCATTCAGGCATCGTAATGCCCGCTTCAGCTGTGGGAATGAACTTCGCTCCCAATTCAACCGGAAACAGACCTCCAATGACCATTATGGCCCCGGCAACCATGGAAACAACTGGAATGTCAAGGACCATGTACCGTGGGAAGTGAACCATCATTATCAGAATCATTATCATTGGGAAGATGAACACGTGAACAGCGTAGAACCTCAGGATTAGGTCGGCAAGTCCGGTGCCAGCCATGAGTCGAAAGGCCATGGGTCCCATGAATGGGGTGCTCCGGGCTAGTGCTCTGCCAATGTTGATGGCAAGCATGCCACGTACGTTTAACAGAAGGTCATAGCCAGTGTAGGCTTCAATTATTGTGAGTATGCCGATGATGATTCCGGTCACCCATAGCACTTCATATCGCAGCTTGTATCGGCCTGAGAAATACTGGTAGAACATATGGGCGACAGCTAGAAGCACCATGGCGTTTGAGGCGTGGTAGTGAATGTTACGTAGCGCTGAGCCGAATGGTACAATGTTGTTGATGTTTTGTACGCTGTCGAAGGGTGATGTGACCGCGCCCGTTGCTGTGTTGAAGATGACAGTTGGGCTGTAGTATAGCATGAGTAATGCTCCAGAAATGCCGAGCAAGGCAAAGGTTGTGAAAGTCAAGAAGCCTAAGAATCCCAGAGGGCTTACGAATTTTCTGGGAAGTGTGAACTTAAGCCCCATGAATATTGTTCGCTCAAGTCGCTGGTTCAACCAGTCGATCAGGAGCTGGATGGGGTTCTTCTCTTCACTGGGAGGGGGGCGTGTTGCTGCCATATCCAATCAAATCCAAGTCTACGGATTCGGCGTAAATACTGTCGCCATCTATTCGTAATTTCACGCTGGGCAAGTAGCGACCGATTTGTGCAGCTGGGCCTGCAACTGGCCAGCCGTCTGTGGGCCTATACTCGCTTCCGTGGCATGGGCACCCAATGATTTCGGAATTTGAAAGATAAGAGACGAGACATTGGAGGTGTATGCAAGTTCGATTGTAAGCGACGAACTCTTGCCCCGCTTTCGAGGCCAGGTCCGGTGGAAGATGTATCAACATGTTTGTGTAGGTTGGGTCTGTTGTGAACGGAAACCAAAAAATCGTTGAACCATTAACAGGCACATCCTCCTTTTTCGCGATTAGGACTGGGTTGAATTTTGTGGACACTGTGGGGATAAGGTATGAACCCCCAGCTGCGAAGGGTGCCAGCGCGAGGGCCGCTGAAACGCCGCCCATAATTTTCAGGGCGTCACGCCTCGAAAGGCCTTTCTTCTTTGTAGGTGAAGCCCCATCGAATTCAGTTTCAAACCCGGTAGAAGGTGTGCTTCCACAGCATTTCGCAAAATCAGAGCAGGAGAGGCAAGCACTCGTGTAATTTTGATGCATGTGCGAGATTACTCTTCGCGTTAAAGCGAATCCCTGAATCCTTGGGGTCATTAATCTCACCGATGCTTTTCTTCGCTCTCAAACATTTGTGCGAGTAACAAAAGACGATTCAATTTAAGGTTTCTTTCAAGGTTTTCAGGAAAAGACAGGTTACACGAAACCTAGGCCAATGCTTTGTTTGCGTTGTTCCACAAAGACTCGCTTAGTTTCTCGAGCTTCTGGCTCAGTTTTACCGGAGCTTCCGCGGAAGTTCGAAGGTCCTTGTACTTTACCGGTAGGCGGGCAACTTCCTTAATTGTTCTGTCACGGATTCTATCGATCCTCGGAAGCCTGTAAACTAATTTCCCATGGTGAATTATTCTCGTCAAGAGTGGCTCAGCCCCGATGGGGGGAGGTTCATCGTCGAGCGCTATGCTGTCACCTTCGATTTCCCCCGCTTTTGAATATGTTCTGTATACTTGTTTCACTCCAGGTATCGTTCGCTTATCGTCACTTGTCTTGACGCGATAACTCATCTTTCCATTCCTTTCCGTCGCAACAATCTTGTATATTCCCGGCAGGGCGGGATCGTCGCGGGATGTCACGAGCTCAGTTCCTACCCCGAAACCGTCAATCGGTGCCCCTTTGGAAGTTAACTCGTCTAAGACGAATTCGTTGAGGTCGCCGCTGACGAATATCTTGGTTTTCTTGAGGCCGGCCTCGTCCAGGATTCTTCGAACTCTTGAGCTTAGATCGTAGCGGTCACCACTATCGAGCCTAACCAGGGACGGGGCAACCTTCATGGAAGCAACCAATTTCGCTCCTTCAATCGTATCATATGTATCAAGCAGAAGAGCGGGATTGGACGGAAAGACCTGGCAGAACTTCTCAAAGGCCTCCTGCTCGGAATCATAGTTCATGACAAATGAATGAGCCATCGTACCATAAGTGGGGATGCCGTACAAATATCCCGCTAAGACGTTGGATGTGCCTATACAGCCTCCAATGTAACTAGCTCTGGCCGCCAATAGCGCAGCCTCTGGGCCATGGGCGCGCCGGCCCCCAAATTCGACAACCCCCTTGCCTCTTGCGCTCTGAACAACTCTCGAGGCTTTGGTCGCAATCAAAGTTTGGAAGTTGATGGTGGACAGCAGGTATGTCTCTACGATTTGGGCTTCAATGATTGGCGCAGTAACCCGCAAAATCGGTTCATTGGTGAAAAACACTGTTCCTTCTGGAATCGCCCACACGTCCCCGGTGAATCTCAGCTCCTTAAGATATCGGAAGAAACGGCTGCTCACGTTCTTGAAATTGGGGTCTTTTTTCAGATACTTGATATGTTCGTCTCTAAATCGAAATCGTCTCAGATACTCTACGGCTTGTTCTAGCCCCGCTGCAATAAGGTATGAGCGGTTCTTCGGGAAGCTCCTCACGAATAGTTCGAAGGTCGCTTTAGCGTCTTCATGAGTTTCAAAATAGGCGGCTGCCATGGTCAGCTCATATAGATCAGTTGCAAGCGCATTATCCTCTGGAAACAATTGTTGATCGCCTTCGGGAATCGTTTCCCAATGGTTTGTTGAGCAATAAGAACCGTACTGACTTCGCAAATGTCCGGTTTTGTCGGATGTCGGAAAGGGTTATTTACAGGCTGGTTTCATCGCTACCAAAATCTGTTGCAAGGTCGAGAAGTGGGTCTTTGAAGCGCACTGCTGCCGCATTTACTGTGCTATTGGGATTGACGGCTGTGATGATTGGAATTTACATTAATGAATTCAAGGTGCTTGCAGATATTTTGCAAGGGTTTGTTTTCCTTTTCCCATGAGGCTTCATTCTTGTCGCAAACGGAACCCGAGCAAGACCTGAGAAGGTTCAAATTCAAATGGACCCTCCCACGCATGATTGTTCAGCTACTTTCTCTAATCCTGGTCAACGCAATTGCTTTCACTGAAATTTTCCCAAGCCTGAAATTTCACCCTATTCCCTTCGGCCTGCCAATCTTGGCTAGTGTCAACTCTCCCTTCTCGGCGGTGTACAGTTCATTCGACCTCATCCAGGTTGAGCTGGCACAACCCGAATTTCCTTGGCTAGTTCTAGGAACCGTGTTTTTGATAGGCGCAGTCGTGGGCCGTGCATTTTGCGGTTGGGTTTGCCCAGTTGGGTTCGTTCAGGATATCATAACGAACTTGAAGGGACGGCTTGATTTCATTTCGCCGCGAACCCATAATAGCGCAAAGAAACTGAAGTACCTACTATTCTTCGGAACCCTCTTGATCAGTGGTACTTTGGGGCTTTCGCTTTACCTCGGAGTTGGAGCCAACTACAAAACTGCACTTGGCGCACTTGCTTCAGGTCCGTTCATCGCAATATCTCCGGACGGCACGCTGTTCGGAGTAATTCCGGCATTGGTTGGTTTGGCTCGCGATAACTTCGCATCCCTCTTGACGAGGCCGCCGACGATTCAGCAGGTCTGGTCCTATTTGACTCAAGTTCCGCCATTGCTTGCACTTCGAATAATAATCTTGGTGGCATTCTTCGGCGCGGCATGGAAAGTTCCCAGGTTCTGGTGCCGCTACGCCTGCCCGACAGGAGCAATGATGGCAATCTTTCAGAAATACAGCTTAGCAGGAATCAAGAGAGACCCAGTAAAATGTATGAAATGCCCCCACTGCGAAGTCAAATGCCCAATGCAAATCAACATACTTGATTTGCCGTGGGAGAAATTCAACAACCCCGAATGCATCATGTGCATGGAATGCATCGACGCCTGCCCGCACGGATCGCTGAGTCCAAAGTTCCCATAACGCTGTTCTGCCAGCTCTCTGGCAAATCCGGCAACAGTCCATCTAGGGCGTTACCATGGAATGGGGAAACATACCGGCATGGCTGGCGGGTACCTCATCGAACAAGAGATACAGCAGCTTTCCTTCACGATTAATGTGGGGGATGCGTGAATGAACTTAGGTGGCATATTTCGCTGGGTTCTTGTCGAACTCGTTCTTGCAATTTGGCGAGCAGAAGTGGTAGGTTTTGCTTGAATACGAGCTTGAACCCGCCGCTTTCTTCTCGTCAACGTTCATTCCGCAAACAGGATCCTTAGCCAATTCGACCTCACCTCCATCATGGTTTGAACCGGTTTAGTAGAAGGGCGTTGCTGACGACGGTAACTGAACTTGAAGCCATCGCTCCAGCAGCTAGGAATGGAAGGAAATTGTACACGCCAGGTCCGAGGAATGGCACGAGTGCACCTGCCGCGATGGGGATGAGTGCAACGTTGTAGCAGAATGCCCAGAACAGGTTCTGCTTGATTTTGCGGACGGTTGCCTTACTGAGTTTGATGGCGGTTACCACGTCTCGTAGGCTGTTCCTGATCAGAACAATACCGCCTGTCTCGACCGCGACGTCTGTTCCGCTTCCGATGGCAATTCCAATGTTGGCCGCGGCAAGAGCTGGGGCATCATTAATTCCGTCTCCAACCATACCCACAATCTTACCTTCTTTTTGCAAGTCTCTGATGATCTTCTCCTTCTGCTCTGGCAGAACGTCTGCCACAACCCTGTCTATGCCCAATTTATCAGCGACGGCTTTGGCCGTTCGGACGTTGTCACCTGTCAACATTACGACTTCAATCTTCATTCGCTGCAATTCTCGGACCGTGTCTAAAGAGTCATCTTTGAGGGTGTCTGCGAGGCCGATGACACCGAGGAGCTCCTTGCCGTCTGATAGAACCATGACCGTTTTACCTTCTTGCTCAAGCGCAGATAGGTCTGCTTCGACTGGAGCGAGGTTCATGTCGAATTTTGCCATCAGCTTTCTGTTTCCCAGCAATATGGTTCTGCCATTGTGCTCTGCAACAACGCCCGCGCCTGGTACAGCTTTGAATGAGGTCGCGTCAGGTATGCTTATCCCCTTTTTCTCAACAGCTTCTATGACCGCTCGGCCGAGGGGATGCTCTGAGCCTTTCTCGGCTGAAGCGGCCAGCTGAAGTACTTCTTGTTCCGTGTGCGTTCCACTGACTATGACATCCGTTACCGACGGTTTGCCCTTGGTCAGAGTGCCGGTCTTGTCAAAGACAATGGTCTGCAGCTTGTGTGCTGTCTCTAAGTATTCGCCGCCTTTGATGAGAATCCCATTCTGAGCGCCTTTGGCTGTTCCGACAAGAATGGCGGCTGGAGTAGCGATGCCAAGTGCACACGGGCATGCGATGACGATTACTGAGACAAACGCCAATAAAGCGAAGTTGAGCGCCAATCCACCGAAGAAATACCAACCTAGCGCCGCCCCTGTGGCGATTAAGATAACTGCAGGCACGAAGTACGCTGAGACCTGGTCGGCAAGGCGTTGAATCGGCGCATGCGCCATCTGGGCTTCTTCGACGAGTTGAACGATCTTTGATAGGACCGTATCTGCTCCGACCTTCGATGCGCGAACCCTGAGAAGACCCGATGTGTTGATTGTTGCTCCGATTACTTCATCGCCAGCAGTTTTTTCAACGGGGATACTTTCTCCGGTGATAGCGGATTGGTCAACAGCAGAGTTGCCCTCAGTCACCACTCCATCAACCGGTATCCTTTCCCCGGGGCGGATGACGAGAACATCGCCTACTTTGACCGACTCTACTGGAACTTCCTCCTCAGCCCCATTGCGGACTACGTGTGCCATCCTAGGCTGTAGATCTAGGAGTTTGCGAACTGCCTCGGAAGCCCTTCCCTTACTGATATGCTCCAACAAGTTCCCGAGAAGGACCAGGGTGATGATCACTGCAGCGGTATCGAAGTATGCCCCGCTAGCAGGGATGACTGACGGAAGGAAAGTGACGACTGTACTGTACGCCCAAGCGGCAGTTGTGCCAATGGCAATTAGAAGGTCCATGTTACCCATTCGGTTTCTTAGAGCGTCGTACGCGCCCCTGTAGAAGCGCCAGCCCACGATGAACTGTATTGGCGTTTCCAAGATGAAGAGCAGATAATTGTTTACATTAGATGGAAGAAGCATAACGTATGTGAACAAACCTGTTGGTACTGTGAGCGCAATGCCAATTATCACCAAGAGCTTGAGACGTCTGATTTCAGCCTCTGGTTTCTCGAATGTCTTGGCGCAGGTTTCGCTGCAGAAATACCATTTTGTTCCCCGAATTGTTCGGGTAATGGTCGCCGTTTTCTCATCCACAAACATGCCGCAAATCGGGTCCTTGGCCATTCTACTTCCTCCCGCGTTTCGAAAGACTCAAGCTAGGAGGGGCCGCTTGATGACCGCCCTTACCTCTTCGATCGTGATTTTGGTTAGATCATAGTCGACAGTTATTGTGTTAGCAGCATAATTGAGATCTACATGCTTTATGCCAAGTGTCTTTTTCAGCGTACGCTGAAGGATTTGAGCTGGTGCGTCGCCTTCATAGTTGGATAGTGATAAGATTGCCCGCTCGATCCGTTTTTGTTCGGTCACTGGAGTTGCCTTCACCGCTTTAGTCCCCCTCGATTCTAGCGGGTTCCAGGGGTTTTCGGATGTGATTTTTCAGAGCATAGACGCTAGTGAGGATTAGTGCTACGCCAAGAACTCCAACTAACTCTAGTCCAGAGGAATTCGCGAAGTAAGCCGTTAGAAGATGCGCGAGCTGGGCCTGCAAGACTCCTATTTGCGCAGAGCCGGGTGCTGGAATCATTTGCCCCAGTAGGCCCAATGCAACGGTGACGATTCCCATCGTGACGAACATCAGGCCGGAAATGAGCTTTGATGAGTGTATCGTAACTTCGTGGCCGAATGTATTGAAGTGTAGAAGTCGTCCCTTCAATGGATTTTCTGCGCTAGGCACATATCTGTCCCAAGCGAGGCCGATTACGAAGAGTGGAAAGACCATCCCAAGCACGTACGTGAACCCAATTAGCAATCCCTCTAAGATTCCGGCTGATAATGCGGATAATACGAGGACTCCAGCTAGTACGGGGGCGCAACATGATGTGGCAGCCCCTGAGAACACACCCAACGTGTATACTGAGAGAACGTCGTTCTTGTTCAGGTTCACTGGCAATTGAAGTCGGGGGAGCATGCCTTGCCCCCAGAGGGTCCAGAATCCCAATATTATCATTAGGAATCCGCCGATCACGAAGACCAAACTGTGACTTGCTCTAATCGTCTGTGCGAGGGCGACAACTCCTAGGGCTAGAGGCAACATAATGGTTGCGATTCCGGATGAGAAGACGACGGTCATGCCAATGAGCCTTGCCTTCTGTTTGAAGCTTTGCGCAAAGTAGGATGGGAGGAGGACGCTGAAACAGCAGGGCATAGCGAGAGCAACTATCCCCGCCACAAAGGCGATGATCATGTAGGCAAGAAGTAGTAAGGACATCAAGTTCCAATCTCGTTTGATTTACGAATTTCCATAACCATTGCGTTGGCATCGATCTTGCCTTTCGCGATCATGGCGCCGTTGAGGAAGACAGCCGGTGGGTAGAGAATTCCATTTTCCATTGCCAGTTTGGTTCCAACTGGGGACGTGAACTCTACTTCCTCAATCGTGAGATTCGGCATATCCGCCTGCAGTTCGCTGAGGATGCGTTTGATGCGTAGGCACGGGGTGCATCCGAGACTTGAAACGAAACGTATCTTTGGCATTACGCAATTACGTCCCTAGTGCTTTCGTCACCGCGGCCAAGAGGTCGGTGTTCTGGACATACATGCTGTTGGGTCCGTAGTCCTGTCTCCAGATCACCATGCCGGCCTTGTTGATCAGGATGAAGGTGTGCGTCATCATGCTGCCGCCGGTACCAACCGGGTGATACAGGTTGAAGGCCACCTCCCCGGGGTCGGCGAGCACCTTACCATGCTGCGGGCCACCCGCTCCCATCCAACTGCGCAGCTGGTCAACACTATTCGGAGTCACGCTAACAACCAAAACGTTCATGCGACTAAACTGAGCGTTTAATCCGTCAAGGTCATGCATCTGCTGCAGGCAGGGTTGGCAGCTTAGCCCTTCGTTGAACAATAAGAGGACGTTAGACTTTCCCTGATAATCAGATAACGTGAATGTCCCCCCTGCTACGTCTTGAAGGGTAAAGTTCGGAGCAGTTGACCCAACACCAAGAATTGACCCGCCCGCTTCTCTTGGCGTAAGCGCAACATATCCGATGACGCCCGCGGCGATAATTAGAATGAGAAGGAATACTGCCAGCTTGGTCTTCGAAGGGCCCTGTGCGTAGTGAACCGTAGCCTTGTATGTGTCCAGTTCCTTCTCGGCTGCTAGCTGCCTCTCCAGCTCATGTGGCCTTTGCGCGTTGTGATGCTTTGTGTCGAAATGTTGCGAGAGTGCAGCATAAGACACGAATTTTCTATGGCAACGTTCACATTCAACCAACGTAGTTTGCTCCAGTTGGAGCTGATACGATTAGGGAGTTGTCTTAAACGGAGCGTCCACAGTGAAATACAGAGTCTTGCTTATTTTCAGTTTCATTTTCCGTTTTCATTTTTTCTGGGGGATGGATCTTCGGTTTGATTTCACTGCAACCTAGGAACCATCAAAAAATTGGAAGTTGACTCTCTGAACCGCTTCGGCCTGACACATTTTTCGAGGAACGCAACGTAACGCGGGGAGTAGTCGCATTGTAAATAATGTAAGGAAAACATGTACACGGGGCTTAAGTGAGGTTCTCAGTCATTACTACACGGAATTAAGAGCCATGCAAAACAGAAGGGACATGGAATCGTCCAGAACTAATCCTGTTTCACTTAGAGGTTGTGAGCTTATCATCATCATCCTAACCGCTGGTCTCGTTGGAGTTCTCTCGATTTATGTTGGTACGCATTACGCGACGGTCCCTGCCACTAATACGATTTCGCAGCAATCCGGTCCATTCAGGCTAACGCTCATGGAGATCATGGACACTGGTTGGAACTCCTCGATGGCCGCGCCTCAGTTCTCCATATTCGGGGTGAATGGGTTGGAGCCGGCGGGTAACATTCGTCTTCCCGTCCACACATTGATCCAGCTTACGATAATCTCCTACGATACGCCTACCCCGGCCAGTACAGGCGAGCAGGGCAAAGTAACTGGAACGGTGGGGGGCACAGTTTACCTTGTCAACGGTACGACCGCTATGGGAACGAGCGTACCGCAATCGTGGGGTCAAAATGTTACTTCAGTGTCCGGAAACATGCTTGCGCACACATTCACGATTCAGCAATTTGGAATCAATATTCCTGTGGTGGGGGGCGACACGGAGGTAGCTTACCTATACCTCAACCAGACGGGCACGTTTCAGTGGATCTGCTTAACTCCTTGCGGCTTTGGCCCCACGGGAATGGGAGGGGCCATGTCAGCGTCGGGATGGATGGAGGGGCAGATCACAGTATACTGAACGCTTGACGATGCAACACTTTGTGTTTCAGTGTAGACACTTCCTTTAATTGCATCACGGCGAGCTCTCTGATGAAATGGCGTGGATTAAGATGAAGAACACGAATGCATTCGCTATCGTACTTCTGGCAGTCGGTCTTGGGAGTCTGGTGCTGGGGTTGGGTTACTCAGCGTATACGGCTACGTCATACTTGCGGTCCACGAATTGGATTAGCCGAAACGGGAACCAGTACATGATGGGACAGTGGCAGCAATGGTCTCAGCAACCTCAATCCTCCTCTAACACCGTTATCACGCTAGATCAGGCCAAGCAGATTGCACAGCAATATCTGACTGCAACAGGGAACTCCAACTTGGCGATTAAGGAGATCATGGAGTTCCAAAACAACTTCTACATCATCGTCTACGAGAAAGACACTGGCCGAGGGGCCTTCGAGATGCTCATTTGGAAACAAGTTCCGACTTCAGGTATGATGGGCGGAGGAATGATGAACGCACGAATTACGACTGGTATCATCATGCCTGAACCAGGTCCAAACATGATGTGGAACACGAAATACAGCTACATGGGCTCTGGGATGATGGGAACTAGAAACCAAGCGTCCTCAACCGTCACAGTTTCCGAAAGCCAAGCCCAGCAAATCGCCCAGGCGTACCTTAACGCGAACTTTCAGAACGCCAAGACTGAGATGGCTACTCAGTTCTACGGCTACTACACCTTTGACTTCACAGTGGACGGGAAGATTGCTGGAATGCTAAGCGTAAACGGAAATACCGGTCAAGTTTGGTATCACTCTTGGCATGGCGACTTCATCCAAGAGGTCGAATTTGATTAAGCATGTGGAGGTGAAATCGCAAAATGACAGAAGTGGAGAAGCCAGGCACCGCATTTGTTCTCTCGTTGATCGGCGGCATCTTCATCCTCTTAGGCGGAGGTGCGATGACTATGCTTGGTTCGTGGATGGGAAATTACGGTTACGGGATGATGGGCGGCTATGGTGGATGGGGCGGTAGGATGGGACCGGGTTTCGGAATGATGGGAGGTCTTGGCTACGGCTTCGGTTTCCTTGGGGTACTGGGCCTGATTTTCGGACTCATAGTAATCATCAGCGCTCTTATGTTGAACAACAAACCTGAACAACACTCGACCTGGGGCACATTGATCATTGTCTTCTCGGTGCTGAGCATCTTCGGGAGCGCAATGGGCGGCTTCGGAATAGGACTGATTCTCGGCCTTATCGGCGGAATACTGGGAGTAACTTGGAAGCCACCGCAGTCCAAGGCATAGCCAGTTTCGTCCTGCGGGCCTACATGTTGGGGATCGTCACGGACACCGATCTGTCGCTCATCTCTATTTTCGGTGTTACTCCTATCAATCCGAACATTGCGGTCAGGTAGTGTACCAAGAAAATTGACCAGTTGAGGCCAAAATCATGGATTAGGGATACGTTTTGTCCTTGTGAGTCGACCGTTTCGCTCATCTCGCAGAGGTGAGCATAGGTAGCAAGATAACGCATATGGTCAAGCAGGGCTTTCATGTCAACCCGCCCGCTCTTGGCCGTAGCCAACGCCTGCGGGACTCCACTGCCGGACGCCTTGGCTACTTCAATCACCCTTTCCGTGTCGAGAGATGAGAGTAGGCCGCGGAACGTGGAGCTGCTCAATTTTACAGTGTTTATCTTGCGAGCGAATCGGTCGTAGTCAGCGTACTGCTTGAAAATCTGATTGACAAGAGTGTTCAGGCTTACGTTTTGTGTTTCCGCATCTTTTTCTATGGCTTGAAGTGCCGCTTCGTCGACTCTGAAGGATTTCGGGACTGTCCTGGTCTTGCCAGCTTTGGGTGGCATGGACGTTCACATGACGACAAAAGTTCTTTGGAATGTTAAGCTTGTGGCCCAACCTCGAGGACTAATCAGTTGCCAGCGAAAGGCCTGACAGTTTCGGTAATTCGTGGAATCGCGCGTTGGCAACAAGCTTACATACATTCAATTATCACAATATAGCACGAGGATGATTGTATGGCAGTCGACCCAGTTTGTAAGATGAACGTCCAGGAATCCCAAGCGAAGTACACCAGTTCACAGAACGACAAGAAATACTATTTCTGCTCAGCTGCCTGCAAATCAGAGTTCGACCGAAACCCAACAAAATACATCTAAAAGACCTCACTGGCAGTATTCATTTTCGTACGATATGCTATTTTTCAGTTACAAAATACGCAAAACTCCGCAATTCACTGTGTACGCTCTGCTTAAGACGAAAGATTTCTGGAATGTTGAGCGTCAATGGTAGCGCTGGGCAGATCTGGGACCATTCTTGGCACGTTGACTTTCTCGAAAGTGTATCTCTGCGTCCTATTTCCCTTTGAACCATGTGATTTGTGTGGCCTATGGGTATCTCTTAAATCGACTATCCACAAACAATGCGGTGCGAAGACTTGAGTCAGGATTCGCATGTATGACCTTATCGTGGTGGGGGCCGGTCCGGCGGGAGCGTCGGCCGCGAGAGCTGCAGCCCAGCTGGGATTGAAAACCCTCTTACTCGAAAAGGAAAAGCTACCGCGAAGCAAGCTCTGTGGCGGAGGCGTAACGCCCAAGGTTCTCAAGCTATTCGACTTCAACCTGCCTAATGATCTCGTGGAATGCGCCCCCAAATCGACTAGGATACACGTGGGCGAGAACTGCTTCAAATTCGAGACAGACCGCACACTGGTATACATGACCTCTCGCATTCGATTCGATGCTTTCCTAACGGAGAAAGCTGTGGAAGCAGGCGCTGAGCTCAGGGACGGAACCTGCGTGAATCGAATTGAAAATGCGGGCACCCACGTGCAAGTGAAGACCGCGAACTCCGGGTTTCAATCCAAGATGATAATCGGCGCCGATGGGATGGGCGGTCCAACAGCGAGTTACGGCGGTTTCTACGACCGGTGGAAACCCTACGAAGTCGCGTATGCCATCGAGAGTGAGGTTCCTGTTGGGGAGAGGGGCGTACAGGATTTCGTTGGCTCAGAATCCTACTTCGACATATACTTTGGCGTGTCCTCCGCCGGGTACGGCTGGGTTTTCCCAAAGGACGACCACCTTACAGTGGGAGTGGGTTGCCGTTTGAGCAAACTCCGCGACGCCCACGCGTTGTTCAACGGGTTTGTAAAACAAGTCCCTCAGCTTACGGGGCGAGAAATCCCAAAGCCGCAGGCTCACTTGATTCCGCTTGGAGGTGTGGCGAAGGTCCCATCGGCTACTGACGGAATTTTGCTTGCCGGAGATTCTGCGGGTTTCGCCGAACCCCTACTTGGCGAGGGAATTTACTTCTCGATCTTGGGTGCACAAATTGCCGCACAAACGGCCGCCGAAGCATGCCAGAACAACCGGTTCGACAAAGATTTTCTCAACCGCTACGAGCAACGATGCAGAAAAGCCTTCGGAACTGATTTTGATGTTGCCTATCGTGTAGCTTGTTTCAGCTACCTGGAACAATATGATATGGACCGAGTGGCCAAGTTCTTTTTCTCCGAGAGGAAGGTGCAGGAGTGCATGGTAGGATTAATGGACGGGTCGTTACGATATCGGGATGTGGAACTGAAGTTGGCGTGGCCTTACTTCAAATACCGCCTCGCCAAGTTGGGGCTACCCTTCTCCTCCTGAAGCAGCCCATATACTGAAAACCCGCGGTCACTACCATGGGTATGAGTGCAGAATGAAAGCAAGTTTCGATCGAAACGAGTTTTACAGTCGACAAATAGTGCTAAGCGAGCTGGGTGTAAGCGGCCAAAAGAAACTCAGGGACTCAAAAGTCGCCGTCGTAGGTTTGGGCGGCCTAGGAAGTGTTTCAGCACTTTACCTTGCCTTAGCCGGCCTCGGTAGACTGACACTTGTGGACCAGGACACCGTTGAAATGAACAATTTACACCGACAGGTCCTGTATTCTCTCGAAGACATCAGGTACCCCAAGGTCGAAGCAGCCGCACGAAGGATTAACATGATCAACCCGGAAGTTGAAGTCAACCCCGTCCCAGAGAATTTGGAAGCCGAGAATGTTTCAGCAATTTTGGAGGGAGCGGATTGCGTAGTCGATGGGCTTGACAACATGCAGACAAGGTACACAATCAACCAATATTGCGTAGAGAGGAAGATACCATTCGTTTTTGGTGGCGCAATCGGAATGGAAGGAAACGTAGCGTTACTCAAGAGCCCCGAAACCCCCTGCCTCCAATGCGTCTTACCAGGCTTGAAAGACGTAGACCTTCCAACCTGCGATACTCGCGGGGTCCTGGGCGCGACAACGGGGATTGTCGGCGCCATTCAAGCGTTGGAGGCTATCAAAGCCCTTGCGGGAATTGAACCACAATCCAAAGGCAAATTGTTGATCTTCGACTTCGCACAGTCAGAATATAGAACGGTGAACCTGAGCATCCGACCAGATTGTGAAATCTGCCAAGTAAAACCAACCAGTACCGCTACCTACGCACGTCGGCTCGCGTGGCTGTGCGGGTCTGATACTGCCAATGTCAACCCGGAGAAACCTCTTTCGCTCGATTTAGAAAAACTGACCCGAACCGTTAGTCGAAACTACAAAGTGCTTTTGGCGACCTCGATGGTTATTGTCTTCGACTTCAATGGACATGAAATAAGCCTATTTAGGAAAGGACGAATGCTCATCAAGAACGTCCGAGATGAGAGAGAGGCCATTTCAGTTTCGAGTGAAGTTACCAAGTTTCTTGATGCGGGTTGACAGAAGTGACACTTCAGACGTTGGCTCCAAAATGGCCGAGCCTAAAGTTGTCCGGGCGGTCGGTCTTTCTCATTTCAGGTGGCATTGATTCTCCCGTAGCAGCGTGGCTGCTGATTCGGAAGGGTGTTGAACCCGTCTTCGCCTATTTCGACAATTATCCGTTATGCGACCAGGCAGCTGAGGGCATAGCCTTAGAGACCATTCGTAAAGTCTGCGAGCGGACGAAGGTTCAAAATTCACACGTATTCATTGTATCACATTCACCGGACCTCCAGGAGATATTGTCAAAATGCCCTACCAAGTTTGCATGTATGCTTTCTCGGCGTGTGATGTTCAGGGTTGCCGAACGAATAGCTGAGCGTGAGAAATGTTCTGCGATCGTTACGGGTGACGCTGTTGGACAGAAGGCAAGCCAGACGCTTCAGAATATTGTAGCGGCAGACTGCGTTCTCAGCAAGGTGCGTGTGCTCAGGCCCCTCGTGGGTATGAATAAGCAGCAAATTGTGACGTATGCTAAAGAGATTGGAACCTACGAGATTTCGATACGCCCAGGGGTCGCCAGCTGTGGGGTTCCAACAAACAACCCCAGCACCTCTGCAAAGAAGAATCAACTCGCGGATGTCGAGGCGGCGTTGGACATGGAAGGGATGGTTAGCAGAGATGTTGAGAACGCCCGCGTCATTTCCATTTAGAGTTTAGTTGTGGAAATCTTTCATTACTAGGCTCATAACATCTGTGGCGGCAGCATGCGCAACCTGCTCGGAGCTAGCTTTCCGAACTATCATCCGTCCATCCCTTCTAAGGGTGATTTCCGTTCCAGTCTTGTTCCTCAGGATAACGAAATGCGGTGTCCACATCATCAATTCGTGTTTGTGGATTGGCTGACCTTTCATGCCCTCAATATCGACCGCTAGAGGCTTCCTTGGAATAGCTTCGACGGAAAGGTGATCCGAACACAACTTGAAAAAAAACGGCATCATTTCCCGCTGAGAATCAGTCACCCAGATCACCATGAGTTGAGAACTGTCATCGAATTGCAACTACACGTGCAGGTTTATTAGAGCTATGTGCCCCAACGATTCGATTGCCGGGGAGAATGCCGGGGTTGGTCTTTGGCTCTATAGCCTATGGCCACCGAAGGCCGAACGGTCCAGGCGGCGGGCTGCAGTAGACTAAAGCTTGCCGCAACCCGCAGTATAGAAAGCGAAAAAATCGCTGAGGTGGGTTCAATTCCCATCCCCGGCTCCAAAATCTTCTGCGATTTAGGTCATGAAGCCAAGATTGGAGTTCTGAGAGAAAACTATTCTCTATATTGCGAGCGATGACTCATAAGTCTTATCCAAATTAAGCATTCGAAAGGTTCTGACAACGAGATTTGGTGCGGCCGCCAAGATTCAGCATTTGAAAGACTAAATCTCCTCAGCCTTCGACCTTACTTCTTCAGAACCCTAGAACCCTATCGCGCCTAATTAGCGAAAACAATAAACAGGCAGGTGGCGGGTTGAGTTTGGATTGAGGTTTGGTTTCACTCAATGAGCCACTATTGTCAGCTGTGTCAACCAACTAAGATATTTCGATCAAACGACCAACTGCATGAACATCATTGGACGGCTCATCGAGAATCGTGCTGTGATGTTTGTCATCATTTGCGTCGATTTCACTCAGGATTTCATGGCTGTGCAGTCTGCGGTTGCCGATACACGAAGAAGCATCCGGAACTAAACTAGCCTAGCGTGAGATCAACGACTTAATTCGTGCCAACGTTCTCTCCCGGCGCCATTTCCGCACTCTTTGTTCAGTGCTCGCCCGAAGATCCAAACGCGCACTCGTGTTCCATCTCAAGCTCCTGAAGCAATGGAAACGGTCTAGTATCCGGCTTGTTATTGTGGATGAAAGTGGCAGGGGCAGCTTGAGAAGACTATTCATGTTCATGACGATAAGCGTCGACGGGTTCTTTGAGGGGCGGAATCACGACATATCTTGGCACAATGTCGATGAAGAGTTTAACAAGTTTGCCATAGAACAGTTGCGCGAAACTGATGCCATTCTATTCGGGCGACGAACCTACGAGCTCTTCGAGGATACTTGGCCAAAAGCAGCCGACGACCCGAGAATGTCGAAGGATAATCTCGAAATCGCCCGCCTGATCAATAACATGAACAAAATCGTCTTCTCGAAGACACTGAAAAAGGTCGAGGAAAAAGAGAGTTGGAGAAATGTCAAACTCATTCGTGAAGTGAATCCGGAGGAAATCAAACGCTGGAAACAGGAACCGGGCAAAGACTTGGGTATTGGGGGCAACAACTTGGCTGTAAGTTTCGCTCAGGTAGGCTTGATCGACGAAATTCGAATTATGGTTGACCCGGTTGTCCTAGGGAAAGGCACTCCCCTCTTCGAAGGCATCAAGGACAAGCTGAATCTGAGACTTCTGAAAACTCGGACGTTCAAGTCAGGAAACGTCCTGCTTTACTACCAGCCCGTGAAGTACGGGAAGGAATCATAATGATCTTGAGACGGGAAAAATTGTGCGGTCACGGGACCGACGAGCACCATCTTTCTTGAGTAAAATGGGAGTCGAACTTTATTTTCTCTTCCCATCCCCGGCTCCAAAATTTCCTTTCGGTTCCCGTTTAAATACGAACCTCAATTAGAATTGACCGAACAAACTTGCAGTTAGACGTTTGGTGAAGAAGAGGCAGGAGATAGATGTGCAAATCGCGGAGACTGTCAAATCATTGGAGAAGCAGCGAATGATGACTGAGCTTCTCAAGAAGCTAAAGGCCAGTGTTTGAACGTGGCCGCAACGGCGCCGCCGGTCAAGCGATATCGGCGTTGGTCGATTAGAGTTCCAAGAATGCTTCTCTTCCACGTGAAGAGCGTCGCCCAGAAGGAGAGATGGGCGTTCAGCGATCTCATGCGGATGCTGATAGTTCTAGGTGCAACTGTGAGTTGGCTGAGATTACGGAAGCAAGAGAACCTGGACAGGCTAGGGAAAATAGCTCACGCGAGCCGCGTGGCGGACATGTTGAATGAGGCTGTTTCACATAAGCGCCGAACGAGAATCTACCCTGTCGTGAGAGATGACGCGGGTCGAGCCACCGACGTGGTCACGTTGATCCTTCCGGCCGGCTACGCTAGACTAATCGAAGCCTATGCGGCCACAAATCGGATATCGAAGAGTGACGCCTGCGAAAGGCTACTGACCTTTGGGCTGATCGCGTATTCGACGGCAGAGAACGCCCTGCTCCAAGCCATTCAACGAGTACGCAGACAAAGCTGAAACCCAGGTAGCACCACAAACTCCAATGTAGTACTAGGGTACTACATTCGCATTAGCTGGTCTCTTTCAGTTTCCAGCGTTCCATTGATCGCGAATCCATTGTTGTCCTCTGGGCGTTCTGCTTCGTCGTGCCAGGAATAGCGACAACAATGTCCTCTCATGCGCCGGCGGTACCGAGCTCGCGGCAATTTGCATGCTGATTTGCAGGAATGAGCATGCAATTCCAGTCTCGCATCCGGGTGTTCTTTGCAGTTTTCTTCGTCTCACAGTCCCGTGTTTCTGCTGGGGAACTTCGACCCTGTAGATGGTCGCCGGCGACCAGCTACGTGGTCAGGAAGGGTAACTGCTGGATTTAGAATTATTTTCCTGTTGCCGCAAGGGTTTTACGCATGGGTGGGAATGGGAACCTTATGAAAGTTGACGAATCTCAACTGGCTTCGCTGAAGATTGAAGACAAGTCGAAGTATGAAGATGCAATCACCTACATGTATGCCGGAACGGACCCGGCCGCAGTACATAAGCCCATAACGATATACAAAGAGAAGAATGCCAATGCATACCTAGTCGCAGGTCGTTACGCGAGCGCAACCGAGACCGAGCTAAAGTACAAGCCCCTAAACGAAGAAGAACAGAAGATAGTCGTTGGGAAGCTCGGTTCTGGCAAGGTCATCAAGTTCCTATCGAAAGAAACCGTTCTACTGCCGTAACCCCGGATTTGACCGGTAAAAACAGTTTCTCTTCAGAAATGATGTATTGAGTTGAATTTTCGTACCTTCGTTGAAACCGTAGTCGCCTTGGCAGTCTTCGCTTCTGCATATGCCTTGATACGAATCGCCCTGACAGAATTACCACCGGTAACCCTGGCAGCCCTTCGATTCATTTTGGCATCATCCCTGATCGTGCCCTTAACTGTGTTTCATTATCGCGGGGGCGCTTCGGGCATCAGTAGAAGAGACTTGCCAATCTTGTTTGGCCTAGCGATTGCTCAAATATTCATGCCCAATCTTCTCCAGAACATTGGGCTTGAGTACACCACCGCCTCGGTAAGCAGCGTCCTTCAGTCAACAACGCCCGTTTTCACTTTGCTGCTTTCCTTCATCTTGCTTAAGGAGAATGTTGGGCTGAGGGAATTGGCAGGTGTAACGGTTGCAATGCTCGGTGTAATCCTCCTGTCAACAGGAGGGAACGTCACGAATCTTGCTGGATCGGTGTTTCTCGGTAACTTACTCCAAGTCGGAGTCGCAGCTTCCTACGCCGTATCTGGAATCGTTGGGAAGCACTTGTTGAAGAAATATCAACCGATGTTCATAGTAACACTGACGTTTGTATTCGGCGGTGCATTGCTAACACTTTTCGCGGTAGTCTTCGAGAGGAATTTGTGGCCGGCGGCGCTCTCGAATGAGGTCATAATGGCGCTGTTGCTGCTCTCTTTCATGTACTGCGTTGGTCTTGTGTGCTGGTATGATGTGCTTCAACGTACTGGCGTATTCCGTCTCTATGTTCTTCTTTTCACTATGCCTGTTCTAGCCGTTCTAATTTCAGTCATCGTCTTGAGGGAAAGTTTCACAGCGCTCGACATCGTTTTCTCCGGGCTAACGCTTCTGGGAGTGGGTATAACACAATTCGGCAAGCCCCATTGACAAGTCTCCCTCTACCCAGCCCAACATCTAGTATCGCATTAACTGAATTCTAAACGAGTAGAGCTGGCCGGTTGAGGGAACCTGGGGAACGTTTCCTTCAGGTTAGCTGCGGCCGGTGGAGTACGTTACTGCTGTGACTGTGACACCCACTAGGAATAGGATAATTCCTACCAAAACCCAGGCCAACCAGGCAGGCATCAAGATCGCGAGCCACCTAACGGCCCCAACAGCCAGAAAAGCGATTCCGAGAACGGAGATAACAAGTCCTGCGAGAATAAGGCCGACAGCTCGAGCTACCCGTTTTGCCAATCTTTCCGCTGGCTTTGCGATACCGCCTAAGACTTCGCGCAGAACTAATCGCGCGAGCTTCTCAAACAAGTTGGAGGTTTCTTTTTCTGGCAATTTTGCTCCCCTACTCGCTGGACCTGGACAACGCTACTCCTAGCGCCATCCCTGCTACGAAAGCGACACCGAGGGCTAGGATAGGTTGGTCTGTTACTTTCTGTGCTGCTCGCTCTTGAAGGGCATCAATCTGCACCTTGAGTTCGCTAAGACGCTTGTCCATGTCCTTCTTAAGGTCGTTGACGTGTACCTCGACCTTCTCGGCTTCACGGCCTTCTTTTTTCGACAAACGATTACCACCTGAATAAGTGCCAGGTCAATGAGATCCTCTGTTCCTATTGCATAAGGAAACGCCGACAAGCAAACCGAACGCGAAAGCCAATCCGGTCACAAGCAATGGGCTATCTTGCGCCGCTTTCCGGAATTCCCGCAATAAGTCCTTCGGGGCCTGCATGTCTAAAATGTTTTCAACTTCCTCGTCGGAATAGTCATCCTTTTTTTGTGTCGTCTTCGACATGTGTCTCTATTCTGCTAAAGATTGTCCCAGCAAATATGTATTTGCGTTCTGTGTCATACCTGCCATCAGCCTCGAAATGGCGGAGAGCTATAAGGTGGGAGCCTTGAAGAACAGGTGCATTGGGATGGGCAATGTCAGGCGAGAAGAAACAGACTAGCTATATCCTATCTAGACTCAGGGAGGCTAGAAGACTCCCTTCCTCTGACCTTACGTCGAGCGTGGAGGATTATCTTGAAGTCATCTACGAGTTGATGAAAGAGAGAGGTTACGCAAGGTCAGTTGACATTTCTGAATACTTAGGGGTCAAGTCTCCAAGCGTTACGAGCATGCTGCAAAGGCTGCATGGCATGGGGCTCGTCGTCTATGAGCGCTATCGGGGAATTACACTAACTGAAAGAGGTAAACGTTTGGCACACTCCGTGGAACAACGCCACCTTGTCATAACTCGGTTCCTTCGCATTCTGGGCGTGAGCGAGAGCATTGCGAACTCAGATGCCGAGGGCATTGAGCACCACGTCCACGAGGCAACGATCGAGCGAATCAGTAAGTTTGTCGACTTTGTCGAGAAGAACAAAGCTTGGTTTGACGCCTTTGACCGTCCCGCAAAGAGGGGTGCACCTTAGGGTTAAGCGTCACAACTCGGCTTGCCTAACTTTATTATATCCACCTAACTCTGCATAGAGACCATTCTCCAAATGGAAAGTTGACCCACGACAGAAAATGGGGCACAGATATTGGGCATCTCCAAGAAAGACACGTTGGGACCGCTGTCTAAATCGCAGCCAATGGTGCCTCCAGGTTTCTTGCGTGACTTGTGGAATTATTTCGGGCCCGCGTTGATCGTAAGCGTTGCGTACATGGATCCGGGCAATTATGGGACTGATATCAGCGGGGGTGCTTCCTACGGTTACAGCATGCTCTGGATTGTTTGGCTTGCTGGAATAATGGCGATGCTTTTGCAGTATCTCTCGGGAAAGCTTGGCATAGCTACCGGTCATTCTCTCGCGGAACTCATGCGCACCTATCTCAAGAAGCGTACCTACATCGTGCTATGTTGGTTGGCTGCGGAAACAGCGGCCGTTATGACGGACCTCGCAGAATTCCTTGGGACTGTCATTGCACTGAAATTACTTTTCGGGTTACCGCTTCTCTATGGAACCTTTCTCTCTGTTTTCGATGTCATTCTCATTATGGGAGTAACGGGCGGCAGGGTCCGCAGGACGGAGTATATCTTCATGGCCCTAGTATCCACGATTGGCATTGGGTATGTGTTCGAGATTTTCATTACGGGGCCTAGTTTGGCCCCCTTGCTGTTAGGGTCGGTAATTCCGAACCTAGCTTCGACGGATCGGGTTCTCATCGCGGTGGGTGTGATCGGTGCCACGGTCATGCCACATGCCGTTTTCGTTCATTCTGCTCTTGCGAACGATAAGATAACCGACCCGAGCATTGAAACTAAAAATCGAGTGATGCGCCTCCATAAAGTTGAGAGCATCATCATGTTCACTTTCGCGGGCCTCGTGAATGCTGCCATCATGGTAATGGCTGCTGCAGCGTTTGGTTCACGTGGATTAGCTGTGGCCACGATTCAAGACGCATACTTGACCCTTGTCCCACTCTTTGGGCCCGCGGCCGCCATAGTGTTTGGAATCACGCTCCTCGCGTCGGGGCTTTCATCCTCAACAACGGGGACCATTGCTGGTCAAGCTATGATGGAAGGAATGCTCGGGCGAAAGATGAACCTCTGGGTTCGTAGAATTGTAACGAGGCTGATTAACACTGTCCCAACCACAATCGCCATCCTCCTAGGAATTGAACCGCTTTTGATTCTGGTCTACAGCCAAGTTGCCTTGAGCTTACTGCTTCCCCTCCCTCTTCTCCCTTTGTGGAAGTTCACGAGAGACAAGAACTTGATGGGTCCATTTGTCAACAAACGATCAACCAGTATTCTCGCTGCAGTTTTCATTGTGATCATAATCGTGTTCAATGCCCTCTTGCTCTATCTCAGCTTCGGTGGAAGCATCTAGCGCAGATGCTGGTCTGAGTCTTCATAGGTTTCTTCGTGCACGTTCAGCTATGGCGTCGGCCATCTCTGAAAGGCGTGCGGTGCCACCCAGGTCATAAGTTACTTTCTTCCCTTCCGCGATGACCTCCCGTGTTGCCTTGAAAATGGCTTCAGATTTCTTCTTCTCCCCTAGGTATTCAAGCATCCAGGCACCAGCGAGAACCGTTGCTGTGGGATTGACCTTATCCTGGCCCTTGTAAGCCGGGGCACTACCATGGGCCGGTTCGAACATTGCATAATTATCCCCGAAGTTAGCTGAATATATGCATCCGATACTCGCGACCAACGCCGAGATCTCTTCGGAGATTATGTCCATAAAGAGGTTGGTTCCAAATATGATACTCTGGTTAAATCGTTGGGGATTCTTGATAAGTTGCTGTGCAAAATTGTCTATGAAATATTCCTCCATACTGATATCGGAATAATTCTTGTGGGCGGTTCTGGCCGCGTCCATGAAAAGGCCGTCTGTCTCTTTCAATATGTTCTGCTTCGTAATCGCGTAGGTTCTCTTCCACCCGCGCCGCTTCGCCTCTTCAAAGGCCCTCTTAGCGACCTTCTCGCTCGGCTCACGTGTAATCTTCCGAAAGGCTATTGCCACATCGTTCGATAGGCGATGCTCAAGTCCAGAATAGAGACCCTCGGTCGCCTCACGCACGCAAACTAGCTCTACATCCCCAAGCGGCCTCTTGGTTCCCTCGAATGTTTTCACAGGACGAATATTCGCGTAGAGACCCTTCCGCTGGCGAATACTGACCGCAACACTCCGCGGCGTGTTAGGCCCAGCAGGCGTTGTAGTTGGGCCTTTCAAGCATGCGTCCGCAGCCTCGATTATCTTCCAACTTTCATCGGGTACCAGCGTTGCTCCACCGTGGGTCTGCCACCATTCAAACCCAGCATCGCACGAAAGGAATTCTATGTTTGTGCCGACGGCTTTCAGGACCTTCAAGGTCGCATCGGTGAGTTCGGGGCCCGTTCCATCGCCTTTGATCAAAGCAACGCTCTTCGTCAAAACTCATCCGAGCGCAACGAGTGGCCTTGATAGTTAAGTTTTGTTTTGCAAACCGTGAAATTGTGATGGCGGGCGGGGAGGGATTCGAACCCCCGAGCTACGCAAAGCAAGCTTTGTTCCACTGCCTACGCCTTCGGCTCCGGCACCATCGGCTCCGGAGGTCATTTCCTTCTCGTTCTCGGTCATTGCACTTTCACTACCTAACCATTCTGTAAATAGTGTGGGCTAGGTTATGAAGTGTAGGGGTAAGTTGAACCCCCATGACGATTCCTCAGGGCAGCATTTTCACAACGCAAACCTCAAGTGTGTTTTCCTCTAACAGCAATCTGGGGCAATTTGACACAATCGGAATTTGAGGAAGAGTTGGACGAAATAACCAGCAGCGTCAAAGACCTGGAAATCTACATTGGAATGGCCACTCGCCGATTCAAGGAACGGGACATCGCTGGACTAATCTCTATTCTAAACTCGCAGTTGCGTTTCGCCAGCCTGGTTCAGATGTTCATCGAGAAGTATGACAGATTCCTCGAAGTCGTGGAAAAAAAGTTCAACATACAACTGAGCAACCCTCCCAAAGTCCTAAGAACCAAGGTAATTGAGGTGAAAACAGCAATCGGTCAAATAAAACTGAACTTTGCTCAGAAGAAATTCGATATTGCAGGTAGAGCTTTGGATGAGATAGAAGAAAAGGTGGCGAATCTAAAACTCGGGTTCGATGAACTTTCCGTTCTCCCCCAAGAATTAGACTACTCTCTATTGAGTAATCAGGATTGGAGGCTGATTGGAATAGCTGGTATTCACTACAAGGCTAAGGTATTCCTAAGCTACCCTTGGAGGGACAAAGACTCAAGAAAAGATGAAAATGAGATATTGATTAGTAGTTATGTTAAACCAATATTCGAAACTTTGGGCATCATTGCGGTTACATTAAGGGACAAGCTACAGGCTCAGGATGATATGACTCAGAAGGCCAAGGAACTAATCCTTGATGCCGATGGGATAATGGGTTTCTATACCAAAGGGGATTCAATGGAAAATATCGAGTATGAGCTCTCCCTGAGTGACAACGTGGTTGCCATATTAACTGAACTCGGAGCCAAGTCTCCTTCAATGAGACGGTCAAAGTGGCAGCTCGAATTCAACCGAGATGAAACGGGAGACCTAGTTTTGAAGATTATGAGAGCATTGAAGGACAAAGAAATGTTCAGGCTTATTGCCTAAGGCACTCGCGCTTTACGAAAGTATGGTTGACCACGGAAAACGTTCAAGAAGGATAAACGTCGGAAGGATCTGAAATTCCCCTATGATTCGGTTGGATAATGTGGCTTGGATAAGGTGGATTACGCATGGGCCTGCGGCCCAACGGACTGATTATACGGCCTAAAGGCTTCGTGCTGTGCGTGGACGTTTCGCATGTTGGAAAGCTTCATTTCAAGCTAGTTCAGCAATAGTGTTCTGGTCATGAATTTTGCCCGAGAATAAATCTCGCTCAGTCGGACGGTTGAAATTTCGTTGGGTAATATGTGTTCTTGCTGCCGTTGAATTTTCTGAGCTGATGGCGATTTTATTTTACGTTTCCGTATTTTTTCCAAGCACGATTCCATTTGACCTTGCGAGGGCTGTCTCTGAGAAAATAGTGGATGTTGACACTGCGTTGTTGGGATTCACCGGGGTTATTGTTGCAGTTTCTATGCAGAACTGGAAGAAAAAATTCAAGCAAGCTCTCGCGGCTCTCGTACCAGTTATAGGACTTCTCCTTGTCTCAATGGCGACCTGTTTTGGAGCAATTGTAAGAGGTGCCCCGCTCCCCAACCTCGCCTTCTACCTCCCCCTGGCGTTTCTGATAATGGCCGTCACGTTGCTATTCTTCCTTTTAGCCATAATCTACTAAACCCTCGGTCGGAGAATCATGGCCAGCTGAATCGTCCATTCCTGAGTTTTCCGTAGGCGGTAGTTTGTATCATCAAATGTTGATGAGCCCAAATTGCTTGGATAGTTTCTTTCCTTGCAATAGGTAGCCGGCTAAGAGAATCGTCGTCATAGCGTCAAGGAATTCTCTGAGATGCATCGAGGTCCGCAGGCCCAACAGTAGTTGACGAAGTATCGTAACTAGGTAATTCGGTCTTGACACAGTCGCAGACACAACTTTTGTGAAGCCATCGAATAGCATAACGAACCAATGTTTGTGGCCATTTACGTCCATAATGTAGTATGAGGCTGGAGTGCCAACAGCGTTTGCCGGCATTGGAGGCAATGTAGACGGTTCAGGCGTCGAGGGCCGAATAACTTGAGTTGTGACCAGTTGATTCTCGTAAGGGATTAATGCTTCAGGCAGCGTGTGGACTGCTATCACAAGTAAGAGCCAAAGAAACAATATGACAGCGGATTTGCGCACTCATGGCCCTCCCTCAGAGAGAAACAAACACGGTATAAGCCAATCTCTGAACTGTTTAGGAGTAGATGGGCTTTCAGCTCTAGAGCCATCTTCCAGCCCTTCCCTTGAACTTCACCATCTATCGCCACATTGCCCAACTTTATCGAACGCATCTGAACCTGTAGTCCTTTCCTTCGGAAATGCTTGGCTGTAGCCTACCTAAGCCAACGTAAGTTGGTCAAGAATCTTCCTTCAATATCGCTACGGGTAGCTAAATCCCATATATGCTACTTCGATTTGTGAGGGCGAATGCACGATGATTTCGGGGTCGCCATTGTATAATTGATTTGTCCCGGTTGTTCTGACTTTCTTGTTTAGGTAGAATGAAACACTGGGGCTAACCAATCTTTCGTTCGCAGCAATAGCTTGATTGTTTCCTTGGCTGATGTCTTGCTAAAGGTCTTGCTATCACGCAGGCGATAAGGGAACTGACGAGAACGGCTAGGAAGCCTACTTCTGACGGCAGTTCCGGTATTGGTGTCATCGTAGGCTGCCATTCCATGTACGGTATTGAACTGGGCAGGGTGACAATATCCCCATAAACTAACGGTGTTCCCTTAGCCACCAAGTACACGCCATACAAGTTAAGTGTCGAAGGATAAAGTGATGGAGGTTTTTCGCAAACTCGCTGCCTCGTTTCATTCAATATTGCACACATTAGGTCAGGCGCGTAACGTGTGTGCGACAAACCTAAGGTATGTCCTAATTCATGCATTATTGCATATTCGAAGCCGAACCCCGTCGTCCAATTCCTGCTAAGCAGAATTGAGATTGAAGCAGCGTTGGAATCAGGCCGGACCGTGGTCACGCCTTTCCACCATTGGCCAGTGTCTGGAACGTATGTTATGGTTATTTGTGATTTGCCAGTTCCATTCACTAGCGTATAGATGGCGCTTGAATCTTTAGGATACCAGCTAGCAACAAACCATTGTTGGGCTTCATTCCAAACATTGAGGGCGAACAGCGTTTGGTTGTAGGCCCAAGCGGGTGACTTCGGTATGCTCACGAAAATTGTTTGACTACGCCAATTTGCCTCATTAAAGATTGGTTGAAAGTAAGTCTGCTGCGCCCCACTCACCAAGGGGATTGTCAGCACTAAGAAAAGGGATAGGGCTGCGAGTGTTTTGAAGGTTCTCATTCTCTCTGTTGCGCAGAGTTTCTTCTGAGGTTCTAACTTACGGGCATGATGTGGGGAGGACGCAGTGCGGTCCCTTTGGGTTATCCTGCTGTGTCATGTTGTACCCAATCGGATGAGTTACGGGGTCAAAGCTTAGAATTATGGTTTGTGAGGCGGCGGTTTCGCCGAAGGTTCCGTAGCCTACAATTGAGATGTGCGCTCCAACAATCCATTGGCCGCTTCGATTCGGTGCGGTTGCATAGGTTGTGAAGCTGCCGAATTGGTTTAGGTAGGTTCCAGTTCCAAGGACTTGACTACTTTGAGCGTCGACGATTTGGATTTGTACGCCCTGAAAGTTGATTGCTGAATCACAAGAGAAATGTGCTTGGGTTTGCGTGGTGAAAGTCTCGTTAGCGAAAGCGGTACTTGGGAAGAAAACACGGAGGCTGTCAACGTAGCAAGAACTTGCTTTAACCGGTACAACAGTCTGTAGCGGCAGGGTGAGGGCGAATAGAAGCAGGGCACATGTGACATATTTCATGGTGAATTGCCTTGGTCACTTAACGGGTACTTGTCTGCTTTGAAGTTCTCGGACGATTTCCCAACCCTATTCTGTGTGCACTTTCCCTTCTCTCTTCATATTTCTCGGGGTTCTCCTCGAACATTGCTGTCGAGCCCGTTCTCTCAAGACGTGTCGGTCTTTCAGCGTTAGTTTCGGCGGTACTTCTCATTTCCTTTTCCGTCTACGTAAGTAAAGGCCCAAGCCTGCTATTCCAGCAACCACTGCAGCGAATATTACACCAATGATTTCATACGCATTTGTTTTTGTCATTTCATTAGTTTGTAGCGATTTTTGAATTGAAGTTGTCGGTTGCGTTGTCTTTGTTGCTTGAGAGGTTTGAGTTGTCGATGTTGAAGTTGTCAGAATCGTTTCCGGCAGGAATGATAAATCCGCAAGCCGAGCCATTCTATCTGATTCATATGTTACCCAAGGATATACTAACCCGTCACGATATCCTTTGTATTTGTCCAGCGTATTTGCAAATACCGCAAATCCTTTTGCATTTGTCTCAGTGTTGTTGTAGAAGTTTATGCTTTTCATAGAAATGGAAAATTCGTACTGCAGATTTGTAGATAAGTTATCATTTGGCGACTTGCTGATAGACGCAGCAAAAACTGCATCTTTGAAATATGGTGGGTTTGTAAAAGTTTCTGTAAGTACCTTTATTGGGTTACCTGGTTGGTTGCTTACTATATGGCCAACCCAGTCAAAATCATCTTTTTGAGGATTATGGTTTGGAAAACCATCTTGCAAAGTATCAATATCGATTTCGACTACTATGTCTCTTACCGCAGTTTTTTGTGATATGAAATCAACACAACCATAGAGGCCATTGTCGCTGTATTTTAACATCAAATATCCTTTCCCAACATTCAAGTAATCTAAGTCGCCAATTCGGGTATACCTAGACATTTCCTTTTTTTCTGCACCCTTCCATTCATCGGCTTTGCAAACTCCATCAATTCCTGGAGGATTCTTTGTATAGGGAACTTTCAAATCAACTCCAATCACATACCCAGGTGGACTCACAGTTGTTTGTCCTTGAACTGACGCGGCTCCAAGCAGACTCGCAAGTATCACTGCCATGCTAAGAATCTGTTTAGCCCACATTCGCAAGGTTCCGAACTCTTCCGCTCACATTGACGAGAGAGGCGAAGTTACTTAGCATTTTGTCTTACAACTTGTGTAGCGTCGATTCAAAGCGTTTTGAAGGTCGCTAGGTTGTATGGCTTAGTTTCAGCGATTGCGTTATGTCCTTGCCGTTTCTCGATAATCTTGTCATCTATGAATTGGTACTGGCGTTTGCATGAGCCGCATGAGAAATTGAATTCATCAATCTCGCTCGCATGCTCCCACCGCTTAATGTGGTCAATCCACACAAGTTGGTTCCAGCAGTTAGGACATTTAGTTGCCTCGTTCTCGAAGAGCACATTGGAGCAGCTCTAGAGATATTTTGCGAGGTTTTCAATTCGTAGGGGAATGAGCTTGCCGCCCTCTTGCAACTCAAACCATAAGCTGCATCGTTCGCAACGTTTCAACGGGTAGCTATCTTGGCCGAGAAGTTCCAAGTCACAAATCGGACACTTCAACTTCGTTCACCGTTCATGCCGTGAACCATGCAAGCAGATAACCAGAAGATGGAAATGCAATACAACAGTCGGTGAACCCTGAAAGTAGACTCCCCGATAGCAGAGAGAAGAATGAATCTAAATCACGATTATCTTACGTCGAAAGTATTCCTTCTCTTCGTAAATAGTTTCACACCTTCTACGTCACAAACATAACCGAATCCTGATTCCACTAGCTCCTGTGTTTTGACAGTCTTGGCTGTGTCGCAAAGTCTTAAGAACCCATGTGACGAAGATTACAACTTGTTTTATTGCAAAACCTACCATCAGCTCTTGAGTAACTATGCTACGCAGAAATCTGCTCGCTGGTGTCGTGTTTGCGTTAGTTCTGCTAGTGCTAGTCGCGCACGATGTCTCTGGTCAGATGGGGGGAAGTGTCAGGATTACCCAGGTTGACGCGCCTACCACAGTTGCTGCCGGACAAACATTGACGGTGACCACAACAATATCCTACTCCATAGCCCCCGGATTTTCAGGTCAAGGCTTAATGGTCATGGTTCTCGACCATACTGGAGCGATGGGTAATCCATACGCCATAACCGCCAGTTCCTGTGAGGGATACACATACCCAGACCTGTCGATTTGTGCTATTAGTCCTTCAAACCCGAACGGTGATTTGACTGTAAGTTTCACGTTAACAGCCCCTAACACCCCAGCGCAATCCTTCAACCTCTGCGTATACGCTTACGTCACGAACGGGAATAGTTATCCACCACAAGTGGCTGCTTCTGATTCCAAAGTTGTGAAAGTTGTAACCTCTGGTCAGGTGACGACATCTAGCCAAACATTTCCTACAACGCAGGCTTATGCAACGCCTACTGTTTCCTACACATCCACCACTCCCACATCATACTCTAGTGTAGCTTCAGTGCTCTCCAAAGGTCAGAACTGGTTCACCTTCAACAATTACGTAGCCTACTTAGTGTTCTTGGTGGCAGCAGGCGCAGGTGTCGTTCTCTTCTTGATTTGGAATCGTGCCAAATCTGGCTCTAAGCCCAAGTCAAAGACAACCCCCGTTCGAAGAGTGGAGACTGCCCCTAAGACGACGATAAGTAAGGATGAACCCGTTAATCCGCCTTCTCCTGCGCAGGCTCCTGAAAGGACTAGAAGGGAGTCAGCAATGTTTTGTTCTCAATGTGGTGCTCAAATATCTCGTGACAGCAAATTCTGCAAAGAGTGCGGCTCCAAACAAACATAAATCTAATTCCATTGGCGAATGCTCATGTCTCTACTCAGGAAGGTATCGTGGCTGTTCGTTCTAGCAATTGCTATCTCTGCAATCACCTTTCCGATAGTAAGGGCGCAAACAGCCGCCATTACGAATTCGCAGGCGACTGACTGGTTCTCGGCCAATTGGATAACCCTCCTCGGTCTTCTCGGTCTTACAATTGGCGTCATAGGTGTGTTGTTAGCCATAGTTTTCTATTACAAACCTAGGAAGGTCAAGAGGCCACGCTACGCACTCAGCAGCCTTAACCTCGTCAGTGACTTTGCGAGCAGACTCGACCCGTTGGAAATCAACTACGCTGGGGAGCGAGTGGAGAATATTACTGTAACTAAGGCGGCGTTCTGGAATGACGGCAGCGATACAATAAACGGTTCGGACGTACCTACAGCGGACCCGATTTCCTTTGGAATCAGTGACGCTTTCAAGATTCTCGATTCTAAGTTAGTCTATGCGAAGAATCCATCAAATAAGATTAACATTGCTCCTGTAGGTCAGTCAGCAGTTAATATGAACTTTGAATATTTGGACAAGAACGACGGAGCGATTCTCCAAATCGTACACACAGGAAAATCGTCGGCCGACATCAAAATTGGTGGGACAATCAAAGGCGTTGGTAAACCAGAGGCTCAAGTTCCCGAAAAATGGGCGGAGAGATTTCTTTACATAGAGACTTTCTTTCTATTTTTGTCGACCGTCCTAATAGTCTCTAAAACTGCCTTCGAGGTTGGTGTCTATATGGTGTTTCTCATTACCGTAGCTCTCGCCGCTACAGCGTTTTTCTATCTCCCTCGGGCTAGCAAGACACGACTTCCGAAAGGATTTGAAGAACGGTTGGAAGCGTTTTAAGAAACATAAATCGGGAAAACTGTTTCCCTACTTCTTCCTCCTGAAGTAGGCTAACCCGTCCTTCTGAAGAATGAAGTCGAACCCTGCCTCAATCAACTCTGTTATTTCCTTCTGCCTGACACAACTTTCTGAATATACGTTCGTTCAGTTCGTAATACCTTAATTCGGAAATCCTTGCCAACGATGCATTCTCAAACAAAACTGATTCATCATATTTTGCAGGCTGAACTCAGATAGAACAAGCAGAATGCGTAAAGCCATAGAGCAGCCAAGTAAATCGACAAAATGCCCCCGAAGATGTGCAACGTCTTCAGACGAAAGAGATTGTGTGGCCGGCCTCCTACTACGGCATGTCGCCACAAGAGCTTATGCGTTGGAGCATTTCTGTACTGACTGAAATAATGTTGGAGATGCATGTCCATTTGATTTTCGATTTCTTCCATTCTTATGAAACAAATCTCTGTTAGGCCGTCTGCCCTTATCACTATAACAGCCCACCCAAGCATTATGACGGTAGAGAGGAAAGCTAATACCGGCAAGAGCTTTACAAAATCCGTCCGTTGCAGTACAAACCCCAATGCAGCAAGAGAACCACCCAGAAAGAGTGCGGCCATGTTTGAGTTCATGGTGTCTAAATGGTGGGCAGTGGAAATGCAAGCATCATATTCTGCTAGCAGTGCATTCCTTTCCTCCGCAGAAGTACCGTGTCTCTCCATGCTATCTCGCTCCAATACCTGAACGACTGAGAGGATTACCTATTTTCTCTTCCTAAACACTTTGAATCCCTCTACGTCACAGACATAATCGAACCCTGATTCCACTAGTTCTTGTGCTTCTTTGACGGTCTTAGCTACCTTAGAAGTGAATTCATCGTCAGGGAAGCTGATTAGCCGAACGTATCGAAGCGTGTTACTAATTGACCGATGGCCGAGGATTTTTTGAACGTGTACTATGTCCCTTGTCTTATGATACTCCATAGTTCCTTTGAAGTGGCGTAGGCTTCGGAAACTGATTAGTTGAAGCTTCGGGTTCGCCAACTTCAATGCTAGTCTCTTTCGTTGTCTTTGGAATACTCTTGTGAAATCTTTCAGGCCATCAATGGGAGCTTTGGTCCCGTCATGGAAAATGTACTTCCTATCCTTCGGAAGCAAGTTCAAACGGGCAATTAGATTATTGCTAATTCTTAGCTCTCGACTCCTAGAACCCTTCTCAGGTCGAATAACAATCGTGTTCCTATCGAGGTCTATGTGAATCCATTCCGCTAACCAACCTTCACCCGGTCTACAGCCTGTCTCCTTCAAGAGGAAACAGAATGTTCCAATCTCCCTACTTGGAAGCCCTGAAACTAGTGCGTCAACATCTTCCTCTTTCGGAATATGGGGAAGTAAGTCTATCTTCTCATACTTCGGGCGGTCCCACTTAATTCCCTCATACCTGTAGAACCTGTCAACTTCCTCGGCGATTCTCTGCTTACCGCCCTCATTCCAATCGCAACTCGCCAAAAATCGTTTTACTGATTCAGGTTCTATGATGTTGCATCTACGGTCTAATCGTTTCAAGCTTCGAACAGCAAAATAGCAAGTGGATTCCCGATAGCCTTCCCTACGCATCCATAAGCCGAAGGACACTATCTCGTTAACATGTGCGGGGATTAGTTGTGGCGGGCGGGGAGGGATTCGAACCCCCGACCTCAGGCTCCGGAGGCCTGTGCCCTATCCAGGCTAGGCTACCCGCCCGTCAGAGGAGAGAGTAGGTTTTCATGTATAAGGGTGGACACAAGAATTTTCGAATAGCAGCGAACCAATTTTAAGGCGAACGATGCCATAGCCAATAGCTGAACCGCTTCCAAAAACCGGAAAATTGGTCGCCTTGGGGAACATTCTCCAGCAATTTAGAGATGAGTGTAACAGCGCCCTTCGTGATGCGCTGGAGAAGTCTTTTCCGGAATGGGTCGTTAAGATCCTGCGCCTTACGGTCCCTCCGTCCCTCGAATTTGGCGAGCTGACATCGTCAATTGCACACGAAATTGCTCGTCAAAAGCAGCTTCAACCACAACAAGTTGCCCAAGCAATTTGCGCCGCCTTACCGATAAGGAAAGGCACGCTTTTGGCAAATGTCGAAAGCGTTTCAGGATATGTGAACTTCAAAATAGATTACAAGATTGCCGCTCCTCAAATTCTCGCAAATGCACTCCGAGAGGACGTCCGCTTCGGCATTGAGAAATCAGAACATCCGATAAGGATGACGGTGGAACATACGAGCGCTAATCCGAGCGGCCCCCTAACAATGGGCCATGCTCGAAACGCCATACTTGGGGACGTGCTTGCACGCTTACTGAAGGCAAGAGGGCATTCAATCAAGAAAAGGTTCTACATTGACGACATGGGACGGCAAGTGTCGATTCTCGCATACGGCTACAGCCTCCTAAAGGAACCTGAACCTCAAGGTAAGGCGGACCATTGGTTCGGACGCCTTTACGCTTGCACGAACTGCGCGGTTCAGGTCGAAGCCACGAAGTTGAAATTGAAGCAAATTGTGGACGATCCAAACCAGAGCGAACAAAGAGTTGAGCTTCAACGGAACCTCGACGATTGGGTAGGGATCGCTGCGGAACTCGGAGCAACTGACGCAGAACTCTTAGCAAAGGTTGTAAACGCCGTGCGTGCAGAGCCAAACCCTGAGAAAGCCATTCAAGATATTGGGCGCAGATACGAGCAAAATGAGAAAGAAGCCGTTGCTTTAGTCAGAAAGGTTTCTGAACTATGCCTGAACGGAATCAGGGCAACATTAGACGAGATGGATATTACATTTGATACTTGGGACTGGGAAGGGGAACTACTTTGGAACGGCTCCGTTGACAAAACGCTTGCCAGGCTAGCTAAACTGCCCTTCGCAAAGAAGGAGGGCGCGTCAATTTCATTGGACGTTAACTCCATATTGGACGCCTATTCGCTACGCAAAGAATTCGGCCTGTCCGAGAATTATGAGGTCCCACCATTGACCCTCGTTCGCAGTGATGGCACAACCCTTTACCCAACGAGGGATATCGCATATTCAATCGCAAAATCAGCCGATTCGGATAAGGTGATAAACGTAATCGCGTCGGAACAGAATTTACCCCAACTACAAATCCGCCTAGCACTCTACGCGCTCGGCGAACAAAAGGCGGCACTTAATCAAATTCATTATGCGTACGGTTTGGTTGAGCTCCCAGGCGGGGTCAAATCGTCGAAAAGGAGAGCGCATTACGTAGCTCTTGATGACGTGATCGAACAGGCCAGATCCCGAGTTGAGCAAACAATGGCACAGAGAAAAGAAGAACTTGGGGCGACCGAATCCCACAGGACAGCTCAGAATATAGCGCTAGGCGCAATCAGGTTCACTCTGCTTAATGTTAACAGCATGAAGAACATGACATTCACTTGGGACCGGGTCCTCAGCCTAGAGCGCAACAGCGCCCCGTTCATCAACTATGCCTATACTAGGGCTGGGAGTATTCTTCGGAAACTAGGCGAATTCCCAAAAAATGCAGACTGTTCGCTTCTCACACATCCCCTTGAACTCCTGCTCATATTCAAAATCGGACAGATGACTGATGTCTTCTGCGAAGCTGCAGACCAGCTCAAACCGGAGGAATTGACTGGGTACGTGAATTCCATGGCCGAAAAGTTCCATGAATATTACGAGAAGGTGGACGTAATCCACGCAGGCGCAGATGTTAAGAACGCAAGGGCTTGGCTAGTTAGAGCCATACAGGTTGTGCTCCGGAATTCTATGGAGTTACTCGGAATCAGCGAAAGTGAAAGGATGTAACAATCATGAGCAAGAATTCTCCGAGAATCAGCTGGCAGGGGATAAGGGGCTACTTCACGCTCGATCTGAGCCTACGAAGCCTATATGATAAACTATTCTTGCTGCTCTTCGTTATCGACGTGATTCTGCGAGCCATATGGCTTGACAAGCCAACGGGGTCCCTAATCTTCGATGAGTGGTATTACGTTAATGTTGCACGAGTCATCCTCAGGCTTCCCCAAAGCCTAGGAGCAAATTCGCAACCACCATATGTCAATGTTCCTCCCGGCCTGGACCCGAACCATGAACATCCACCCCTGGCCAAACTGCTAATCGCATTCTCAATGTACTTGTTGGGGGACAATGGTTTCGGCTGGCGCATACCGAGTGTAATATTTGGTTCAATTGCGGTCCTCGTTTTCTACTTACTAATGAAGAAGCTTGCGACCTTCAAGATGGTTCCACTGGTCGCGACCTTCCTATTTTCCTTCGATAATATGATCTTCATTCAGAGCCGGATTGCAATCCTCGACATCTTCGCCTTGACATTCATGCTCCTGGGGCTCTACTGGTACTTCTCGGGCCATTCCTACCTTAGCGCGATCGGTATGTCACTCAGTGCCTTAACTAAGATTACTGGCGTAGCAGGACTGCTCATAATTGTGATTCTGCATGCCGTAAGATTCGCGACGGGCCGTACGAAGGGAAAGACGTGGAGCGACTTCTTTTCGTGGTTCGAAAAGTACTTTGCAGTTTTTCTAGTCTCGTTTCTAGTATTGCTCACAATAATGGACCGGTTGTGGGTGGGTTATTCCAACCCCATTGAACACATCCAATTTATTCTCAGTTACTCGACAAACCTTGTATCCCAATGCCCCAACGGAATCATAAGTTGTCCATGGCAGTGGCTCCTGAATCAAATTCAGATTCCTTACCTCATAGTGAACGTCCAAGTTTCCTCAGCTAGCGGCACATCGAGTTACAAGGCCGTTTCATTCTTGGGTGCGATGAATCCTGCCATTCTATACCTGACCATACCTGCGATGCTGTATGCCACTTACAGTTATTACCAGAAGAGGAGCGACCTAACTCTGCTTTCGATCGTCTGGTTCGCGGTCACATACTTGCCTTACTACCCCGCCGCCATAATCGATCAACGGGTGACCTACCTCTTCTACTTCCTTGCTGCTGTACCGGCAATCTGCGCCGCCGTCGCCCACATGATTTTGGACCAAAACCCGCCGAAACTAGTTGTCGTCTTCTATCTCGGGGTAGTTCTGCTTGCTTTCTTCTTTATGTTCCCATTTAAGGTCATACCAACCTAAAATCTAAAGGGGTCCTCGACGGGACTCCCCTGACCGAAATCAACAAATACGAAGCTTGAAGCTTAGACCTACTTACACAAGGATTCCAACAGATAGCACTGCACAGGGAACTTTGGATAACTAGGAGGTGACTAACGCATGGCACAAGAGAAGGCAGCTCCATCCCCCCCAAGGGAACAGCCAAGGGCTCGAGAGCCGATTCCACCGGACACGATCCTGATTGGAAAGAAACCCATAATGGCCTACGCAACCGCGGTCATGATGCACTTTCAGGCAGGCGCTCAAACTTTGACCGTTAAGGCCAGAGGGCGGGCAATCAGCACAGCGGTCGACGTCGTCGAAGTTGTACGCCGCAGATTCTTTGCAGGAAAACTTGCAGTCCAAGAGATAAGCATCGGAACTCAAGCGCTCGGAGAAGGTAGCGACATCAGAAACGTTTCAACGATTGAAATCAAAGTGAAGAAGACAGGATGACATGGGTCGCCAAATCGGAGCTTACATACTGAAGTGAAAATCCCAATTTCTTTTGCGGTTTTCGGTTTACTATCGAATTCGTAAGGTAATTTGTTGAATACCAAACGAAATCGGTGGAATCAACAGAGGCAGCTTGCGATGTTCTCTGTTATCGCAGATTGATTAGAACGCGCTTCTGTGCAACATCAGAATAGTGCGCACTCTTAGTTCCTGAACGATGATTATGAGAAACCTGTTTCGGTGACTCACCAATTCTTGACAGTTTTCTTGCATGAAATTTGAATAGCATTCGTTCGTGTACGCAGAACAAACACGAAGAATTGTTGTAAGCACAAATCGGTGAATGTTAGAATGAATCAAGGTTTTCTCAAGGACTGGGATAGGGACGAAAGAGAGCCTGTTTTTTCAAGAGTTGGTGACCGTTTCCATCATAAACCCGCTGTCAAGGAGCAAATCAGTTCGGCGCTCTACAGGCTGAATGTTCAGAAGAATAAGCTCGAAACAGCCGCCTCCCGCATGCAACAGCACGACAAGGACATTTTCGCCAAATGCATCAATTCGCAGATGGCACACGACAACGCTCGAGCGATGATGTATGCGAACGAGTGCGCAGAAGTGCGCAAGATGGCCAAGGTAACGGTGCAGTGCCAGATGGCGTTAGAGCAAGTCTACTTACGCCTCCAGACGATCGAAGAGTTTGGCGACGTTGCAAAAATGATGGCTCCCGTAGCGAGCGTGGTCCACTCAATAAAGAGCCAGATATCAGGAGTGATGCCTGAAGTAGGTTTTGAACTCGGCCAAATAGGCGAGGTTCTAAGCGGCGTGGTTGATGAGGCAGGCGAGGTCACTGGATCAAATTACGATGTGAACGCGTCTAGTGAGGAGGCTCAAAGAATACTCGGCGAGGCTAATACCATCTCAGAGCAGCACATGAAGAACATATTTCCAGATCTACCGAGCAACGGATCCGTGTCGCGCCAGAAAGTTGGCGAAGCCGGAATTTCTCACTAGAGGATTAATTCGCCATGACCCTCACCGTAGAACAAATTGGAAAGTACCTAGGGCAGGCGTTTGAGGATCCGATGGGACGGCCCTCAGGCAAGCTAGTAGGTCTTACGGCGGATATCAAAGATGAAGTACAAGCCGTCCAAGTAGCATTGAGTAGTGGGGAAGTTACAGAATATTCAATCAATTCGGTCAGAGTCATCAACGGACACCCAATCATACTAGAGGCATGGCGCATCGAGGCCGAGGATCTGAAAAAGGAACACGACATCATCAAGAGAAGAAGGCAAGCGCTCGACCTGCTCCTAAAGGACGGAGACATTGACCAAACCGAGTACAATCAGCTGCGAAATAGCTACGAGGACATAAACAAAGAGATCATTGGAAAACGCGAAAAGGTAGTCGAGACCCTAAAGGAAGAGATAGCAAAGCTTGAACAACAAATCAAAGACCTTCAAACAGCCTTAACGAACAACAAGATGTTGTACACAGCTGCTGAAATCGACGAGAGCACTTACCACTCAGTAACCGAATCTATTCGAGCGGGACTCGAAATTGCCCGAAAAGAACGAAAAGACCTTGACAACACGAGGGAGTCATTGCAGACAATCGATGGCTTAGAAGCCTCAATTACGACCACGGAAGCCTCGGCCCCGACAAAAATTCCTGATGTAGTAGTAATCAAGATGCGAGAATCAACCTAACCACGATAGGATGTGGTTACCTTCTCCATCTTTAGGAAAGTTGAGGACAAGCTTCACCCCGTGCCACTAAAGGAACGCATTGAGCACGCATCTTTCAGACTCCGTGCGCAACTTGAAAAACTGGAGCACATGTACGCTCGTCTTCACCAACGTGACACTGACCTCTTTCAACGCTGCGTAGGCGCACAGGTCTCGAACGACCTGGGACATGCGAGGATCTACGCCAACGAATGCGCCGAAATAAGAAAAATCGCTCAAGTCGTCTTGGGCAGTCAACTTGCCCTGGAAAAGGTAATCCTCAGGCTCGAAACCGTCGAAGAATTCGGTACGATCATGTCGCAGATCGCCCCTGTCATGGGCATAGTTAAGGAAACAAAATCGAAAATTGCTGGCATCGTTCCCCAAGTCGCTAGCGAACTTGAAGAAGTCAACAACATGTTGGGGGACCTAACCTACGAAACCGGCGAAGTCACGGCAAACACCCTCCCCATAGAAACAACGGACGGAGAGGCAAGAAAAGTGCTCGAGGAGACTGGGCTGATCGCAGAACAGAAGTTGCATGAACACTTCCCAGACCTTCCAACCTTAGAAACCACTCAAGTTGCAGTCCCCGAACCCGCAATCTCAATCCCGGACATGGAGGCGGACATCGACGAGCAAGTCTACGAGTACGCAAGAAAACATGATGGCGAGATGAGTGTGGAGTCATGCGCGCAAGAGCTCCACGCCTCACCGGTCCAAGTGAAAACCGCCATTCATAGACTACGGGAAAACGGAAAGGTCGTAATCGAATAATCAGGACTAGTGTGAGTGATTATTGATGCAGCTTTCGGGTTCTGAACAACTCGAACAGATGGCAGCGAGATTCGCAAATGAAGCCGTTCAGTTTGATAAGCAAGGCGCAAAATCGAACGCAATCTCAAGGTACGAACGGACAGCTGAGATACTTCTGAAGCTCTGCACTCTCTACCCCGAAGCCCCCCAAACCCGCCTCTACATGCAACAGGTGGAAAATTGCAAACGCAGGGTTAAGGAGCTCAAGGATGAGAATGGGCACTTAGATGAGCGCCCTAGCCTAGCACAATCTACTAAGCTTCAGCAGCTCGTATTGGCAGAGAAACCAAACATCAAGTGGGGCGAGATAGCTAACCTCCACGACGCCAAGAAAGCTATCGAAGAATCCATAGTCTTTCCAGTGAAGCGCCCAGACCTTTTCCCATTAGGTTGGCCCAGAGGAATATTGTTTTTCGGCCCACCGGGCTGCGGGAAAACTCTTCTTGCCGCCGCAATTGCGACCGAAATTGATGCAGTATTCTACAGCGTTGATGCCGCTTCGATCATGTCGAAGTGGCTTGGTGAATCTGAAAAGAATGTTGCTGAACTCTTTGGTTCGGCTCACAAAGCATCTAAAGAAGGCCACCCCGTCATAATTTTCGTTGATGAAGTGGACTCGCTGGTTGGAATTCGTGGAGACGAAGTAGGTGGCGAGGTAAGAACCCGCAACCAATTTCTCAAGGAAATGGACAACATCTTGGATAAGAAACGCCAAAGCCATGTTTACGTCATTGGAGCGACCAACAAGCCTTGGGCAATAGATGAGCCATTCATCCGTAGGTTCCAGAAGAGAATCTATGTTCCACTCCCGAACTCTGAATCTAGACGAGAATTGTTCGGCATTTACGCGAAGGATCTTCGGCTGGACCATGACATAGACCGAGAGGTCCTAATTCAGAAGACGGAAGGCTACTCTGGGAGCGATTTTCGGGACATATTCCAAGGGGCCCAAACGAGGGTTGTGCGTGAATTATTCGAGGGCAACACGCTGAAGGCTCAAGGTCAAGCGCGACCCATCACGATGGATGATTTCAGAGAGATTTTGAGAAAACGGAAACCAAGCGTTTCACTCCAAATGTTGGGCCTTTACGATAAGTGGTTCGAAACATACAAAGCACTTTGAGGTAAGAATGAAATGATTGATGCAGTAGACTACAAGATCCTGGCGGAACTTGTCGAAAACGCGAAGTACTCCTTTGCAGAGATCGGGCGCAAACTGAGTCTTCATCCAAATGTCGTCGCCTACCGTGTAAACAAGTTGGAGAAGAACGGAGTAATCAAGGACTATACAGCAGACCTAGATCTGGAGAAACTTGGAGTAGCGGAACAAATCTTAGTTGGCGCCAGCTTCCCGAGAGACACCGAAAGGGATTCAATTATTGAGAAAATTGCGGCAATCCCCCAAACGGTGAAAGTGGTGAGCTCACTGGGCGAACCTGAAGGGCTTGTTTTCTTGGTGGGTAAGAACAAGTCGGAAATCGAGAAGTTGATGACGAAACTGAGATCCCTCAATGTCAAGATCGAATACACCGGATCAATAATCCGAACTCTTGAAGAAGGCAGGCTCGGCAATTTCCTGAAGATCTTGGCCAACGAACGCGAAACAGCAGCGAACCAAAGCGACGGGAATGGAACACTCACAAAGGGGGGATAGATAGTATGTTCAAAGAAAGAACTCCGTGGAGTAAGAAGCTCAAGGAAGCAATTCACCCAACTCCAATGAAGCAGCGCATCAGCGAATGCCTATTCAAACTAAAGATCCAGCAACGAAAACTCGAGAGAACCTCATACCATATGCAGGAACGCGACCAAGCACTCTATGGGAAATGCGTTTTGGCAGTTCAGGGGAAGAACACTGAACTCGCGTCAATCTACGCCAACGAATGCGCCGAACTCAGAAAGATGGCGAAAGTCATCTTACACAGTGAACTAGCACTTGAACAAGTTACATTAAGATTGGAAGCAGTGAACGAATTCGGCCAACTAGCCGCCACAATGATGCCGATTGCAGGCGTTGTAAGAACACTGAAGTCGCAACTGGAAGGCGTGATGCCTGAGGTCTCATTAGAACTCTCCAGCGTAAACGAGACACTTGAAGAACTGAGCATGGAAGTTGGAGAAACTAGTGAGAACACTTTCGATATTTCGTCATCCAGTGGAGAGTCGCAGAAAATCCTTCAGGAAGCCAACCTCGTAGCCGAACAGAAGATGAAGGAGCGCTTCCCAGAGCTGCCACCCATTCCAACCAGTGAAGCTCGGATGTAACCGGGCTTCGTCCCCTTCCTTTTTCAATCCCCTCTCCTCTTATCTGCACCATAACGAGGTGCAGTTGAACGGTCGTCATTAACAAGCTTCTGACATTGAGGTCGTCTGAAAGAAGGCAACTCATCGATATCACGCCTCAAGTGATGAATTTCGTTGAAGAAGCTGGAATAAAGAATGGAACGTGCATCATCAGTGTACCTCATGCAACTGCCGCTATAGTCGCAAACGAACATGAAAGCGGCCTTATGCAGGACATGCTTGCCAAGGTCGAGGATGTGTTCCCAAGGTCTTGGAGCTATGGCCACAACGCTATCGACGATAATGCCGACGCCCACTTGGCTGCGGCATTTCTCGGGCATTCTCGAATGTTCCCAATCGTAGATGGCCGACTCATTAGGGGGACTTGGCAGAACGTCTTTGTGGTCGAACTCGATGGCCCGCGCACGAGACGTGAAGTATGGTTGCAAATCATAGGCGAGAGTTAATGGCGCATATGGGGGCCTTGTATGTCGTACTCGACTCAAACGAAACCCTCGAATACATGAGGGTGAAGTTTTAGGCCTCGTAAAGCCTAATAGCGATGAAAACGGAGCACACGAAGAAGGAATCAAAAGTGCCGGAAGAGAACAACCTTACTTGGGTCATAGGTGGCCCTCAAGGCAGCGGAATTAACTCTGTTGCCGAAACATTCGCAAAGGCTTGTGCCCGCGGCGGGCTTCATGTTTTTTCCAACATCGAATACCACTCAAACATCAAGGGAGAGCACAGTTACTATCGAGTACGTGCCTCCGATAGGGAAGTTCGATCACACGTCGACTGGATCGACCTTCTCATAGCGCTTGACAAGGAAACTCTGTTTGGTGACTTGCATAAGGAGTACCCATCACACAACGGCCATAGGAATGAAGTTAGCCCTGGCGGGGCGATTGTATTCGATTCCGCTCTAAAGTTGAAGCCAGAGGAAATCGGACGCCCAGATGTCAGCCTGTACGCCGTCCCATACATGGCCGTATTGATCGAGGCTTTGAAGGAGACTGGCCACGAGCATGAGCTGAGCAAGTATCAGGTTATGACAAACACTGTGGCTTTCGGTGCGTCAATGGCTTTGATCGACTATGACTTTGATGTAGTCGCGTCAGCGATCAAAGAAGGTTTCTCGGGAAGAAAGGCTGCCCTTGGTGAGCTCAATGTGACGGCAGCACGTCACGGATATGACTATGTCAAGAAGAATTTCCAGGACGGTTTCGCGTACAAGCTCCATCCGATACCATTACAGGAGAAGCGAATGGTGATTCGAGGAGTTGCAGCTGTTGGAATCGGAAAGTTTAGGGCAGGTTGCGGTTTTCAAACTTACTACCCCATCACTCCTGCGACGGACGAAAGTGAATATTTGGAGAACCACCAAAAGGACTTCAACATTGTAGTTGTCCAAACTGAAGATGAGATTTCCGCAGTACTCATGGCAACGGGTGCTGCGCATGCAGGCGTTCGTGCGGCAACCTCAACTTCAGGTCCAGGTTTCTCCTTGATGGCTGAAGGACTCGGTTGGGCTGGCCATACAGAGGCTCCAGGCCCAGTCATAATCTTGTACCAGCGTACGGGCCCTTCAACTGGCCTTCCGACTAGGACTGAGCAAGGAGACCTCCAATTTGTCTTGCACGCAGGCCACGGAGAGTTCCCTAGAATGGCCGTCGCTCCAGGTGATGTAGTTGAATGCTTCAGCGACACATTTGACGCATTCAATTACGCTGAGAGGCTTCAAATGCCGGTCGTCGTAATTGCTGACAAGTTTCTCGCCTCAAGCTACCGTACCGTTCCGATGTTTGATACGAGGGACCTGAAAATTGACCGCGGCCAAATGCTCTCAGAAACGGATCTGGCCGGGAAGGGTCCCTACAAACGCTATGAGTTTACGCCACTTGGCATTTCGCCAAGAACTATTCCTGGAATGGCTGGGGGAATATTCCACACAACCGGCGATGAGCATGACGAGTTTGGTAGCATAACAGAAAACTCAGAAAACCGTGTCAAGATGATGCAAAAACGTATGCACAAACTTCAGCTGGCTAACGAGTTGATTCCAGATGAGAAGAAAGTTAACTTTTTTGGCCCCGAGAAAGCAGACATAACCCTCGTGGGTTGGGGGTCAACGAAGGGTGCAATTCTTGACGGGATGCAGGACCTCGAAGCAGACGCGATCAGATGCAATTTCCTTCAAATCAGATACATGAGCCCGTTCCCTACGGAATTGGTGACCAAACATCTTTCGAACGCGAAGAAGAGAGTGTTAATTGAGAATAATTACACCGGGCAGTTGGGAGCGTTGATTAGGGAACACACAGGGATAGCAATGGATTACAAGGTTCTCAAGTACAATGGCAGGCCGTTCTCGCAGAATGAGGTCTATGAGGGAGTTAAAGAGGCAATTAAGAACGGCACCAAGGAGGTCGTGATGGCCCATGCTTGAACTCAAAGATTTCAGAACTAAGGTACATAACGACTGGTGCCCAGGTTGCGGCGACTTTGGCATACTAAACGCGGTGCAGATGGCGCTGTTCGAACTCAAACTGGAACCACATGATGTCGCCATAGTTTCTGGCATAGGTTGTTCCGGAAAGACACCACACTTCGTAAACACCTACGGCTTTCACACGCTCCACGGGCGGTCTTTGCCGATAGCAACTGGAATCAAGCTTGCAAACACGGCGCTGACCGTGGTCGCCGTCGGCGGCGATGGCGACGGTTATGGAATTGGTGCAGGCCATTTTCTCAACACGGGCAGGCGAAACCTTGACTTCACCTACGTTGTACATGATAACCAAGTGTACGGCTTAACCAAAGGCCAAGCCTCTCCAACTTTACCGAAAGGGCTGAGAACCAAATCTATGCCAGCCCCAGCGATCATTGAGGGAATAAACCCCCTCGCGACCGCTATCAGCGCTGGCTATACCTTCGTGGCACGCAGCTATTCCCTCGATGTCAGGCATTTGAAGGAAATTCTGAAGGCAGCTATCCTTCATAGGGGTAGTGCGCTGGTCGATGTGCTGCAGACCTGCCCAACATACAACGACATAAACACGAAGGAATGGTACGCGGGCGCCGACTTGGCCTCTAAGGCACCGAGGCTGTACAAGTTAGAAGAAACGGGCTACGATGGAACCGTCAAAGACCCGAACGACTCGAACGAAGTAAACCAGATGAAAGGTCAAGCAATAATCCGGTCCTTCGAGTGGGGCGAGAAAGTACCAATCGGGGTGTTCTACAGAATACAGGAACCAACCTACGAGGATATGATAGCGAACAGGATGCCGTCGTACAAAGAAGTCCCACTCACCAAGCAGGACCTGTACCACCGAGACACTACTTCACTGTTCGAAGCCTTAGTTTAGAACAGCCCTACTTTTTCTTTTCCTTTCCGTGGACTCCGGGCGTCGTCATCGCGAAGGGGTCCAATATTTCATCGAGTTGATGAGCTGAAAGTAAGCCCTTTTCCAACACCACCTCGCGCAATGGGACCCCACGCGCCAGTGCTTCCTTTGCAACTTCAGCTGCTTTCTCATAGCCAATGAACGGGTTGAGGGCTAACGCGACCCCCGCGCTTTTCTCAAGCAAAGCTGTACACCTTTCCTCATTCGCTTTAATACCCTTCACGAGCCGCTCATTGAATACGCGTACGGCATTCGTTAGGATCATGAGTGACTGTGTTAGGTCGTATGCGATTACGGGCATCATCACGTCCAGTTCTAGCTGGCTCGCTTGGGCGGCCATCATAATGGTTACGTCTTTCCCAATGACTTCGAAGCAAACCATGTTTAGCATTTCAGCAATACTTGGGTTTATCTTACCTGGCATTATCGAGGATCCAGGCTGTACAGCTGGTAGGACTATTTCTCCAATTCCGGTGGCTGGCCCAGAACTCATCAGGCGCAGATCATTAGCGACCTTCGTCAGATCAACGCTCAATGTGCGGAGGGCAGCCGAGAACGTTACGAAATCGGCCATAGATTGCATCAACGACGCATAGTTGCGTGCAACTCGGAACTTGAAACCCGTGTATTTGGATAGGTTCTCCACCGCAAGTTTCACGTACCTCGGGTCCGCGTTCAAGCCGGTACCAACGGCCGTCCCCCCCAAGTTGAGTTCCAGCAACTTGTCCCCAGCATGTTCTACGGTTTGGAGGTCATCTTCCGTAATTTTCGCCCAAGCTGCAAACTCTTGGCCTAGGCGAATTGCACCTGCGTCCTGCAAATGTGTACGGCCGGATTTCACTATGTGATCGAATTCCTTCGCCTTCTCATCAAAGCCCTGCTTCAGGGAGGCAAGGGCTTCAATGAGTGGCTTAGCCATCAATACGCTCGCTACGCGAATGAAAGTTGGATAGGTGTCGTTAGTGGATTGGCCCATGTTAACGTGGTCGTGGGGGCTTACGAGCTTGTAGTCGCCCTTTCGGCCGCCAAGTATTTCGATGGCTCTGTTCGCCAGGACTTCGTTCGCGTTCATGTTGTGGGAAGTCCCTGCACCAGCTTGAAAAACATCTACGACAAAATTGTCTTGAAGAGCACCGTTAAGGATTTCATCAGCTGCGGAAACAATTGCCTGCCCCACTCTCTTATCCAAAAAACCCAGTGAGAGATTCGCATCGGCCGCAGCTTTCTTGACTAGAACCGTTGCCTTAATGAATTCTGGCAGCGGCCTTATACCACTGATTGGGAAGTTCTCAACAGCCCTTGCAGTCTCCGGGCCGTAGTAAGCTTGCAACGGCACCCGTACAGACCCAAGCGAGTCTCTCTCGACCCTCGCATCATCATTTCTCGACATGAAACGGACGCCAAGCGGACTCTACTGACGCGGCAATAAAGGCCTTAGGCCCAACATTTGGAATATAGCAAACCAACGGTTCAGGGCCAGTCCAGAAACGCTGACAAGTAGGAATAATAGGCCAAGGTGCAGCTGGGCGAGGCACTCAAGGCAACGCATCGCAAATTCGAGCAAACACTAAATATGGTAATGCAGCACACCGACTGTCTGTTGAGGCAATGGTACACTTGGAAAGTTCCGGTGTTTTCCTTCCAGAAGCTTAAACGAACTCCTTCACTAGTCGATATGCGGAATAATTCGCGGGAGCGATTGTGCCTTGAGTAAGGAAATTGGCATTACTGTGAAGAAGGCAGAGGACCTTTCGGAATGGTATACGCAGGTAGTGACCAAGGCTGAACTCGCTGACTATGCCCCCATGAAGGGGTTCATGGTTCTTCGCCCCTACGGGTACTCGATATGGGAGAAGATCAAAGAGTGGTTGGACCGGAAGCTCAAGGAAGCTGGTCACTCGAACGCTTACTTCCCACTTTTCATTCCGGAGAGCTACCTCAAGAAAGAGGCAGAGCATTTCAAGGGGTTCACCCCGGAGGTATTCTGGGTAACCGAAGCTGGAGAGAACAAGCTCTCAGAACGGCTCGCGGTTCGTCCCACATCTGAAACCATCGTCAATGACGCGTATTCAAGGTGGGTTCGAAGCTGGCGAGACCTGCCGCTGTTGATCAACCTCTGGAACTCGGTACTGAGGTCCGAAATCACCGCGACTCGACCCTTCATCAGGACCTCGGAATATCTGTGGCAGGAAGGCCACACCGTACACGCCACGAAGGAAGATGCCGACAAAGAGGTAATGATGATACTGGAATTCTATCGTCAACTCGTGGAGGATCAGATGGCGGCCCCGGTACTAACTGGCTACAAAAGCGAGAAAGAGAAATTCGTCGGGGCCCTCTACACGACAACTCTTGAAGCAATGATGCCGGATGGGAAAGCAATGCAGATGGGAACATCACACAATCTTGGACAGAATTTCTCCAAACCTTTTCAAATCAAATACCTGGGGCAGGATGAACAGACGCACTTCGCCTGGACAACTTCGTGGGGCGTTTCCTGGCGACTGATTGGCGCTATGATCATGCTTCACAGCGACGATAAGGGATTGGTCGTCCCGCCTCGAATCGCTCCGATTCAGGCTGTCATCGTTCCGATATACTACAAGACTGAGCGGAGCGAAGCCGTCGCGGAAAAGGTTCGAACCACCGCCGAGAAGTTATCTAAAGCCGGGCTAGCTGTGCATGTGGACTCCCGTGAGCAATACACCCCTGGGTGGAAGTTCAACGAATGGGAGCTCAAGGGGGTCCCCCTTCGGGTAGAAATCGGACCGAAAGACGTTGAAAAGAATCAAGTTACATTGGTTCGGCGTGACAACTCACAGAAACTCGCGGTCAAAGATGACGCCATTGTTGATGAAGTTCAGAGATGCCTGGACGAGATACAGAAGTCTCTGTACTCTAAAGCGAAATCAGCCCTCAACGATTCAATAAGCCAGGCAACCGACTATGGCCAATTCAAGAAGAACCTAAATGACCGCGGCGGGTTCGTAAGGGCCTGTTGGTGTGGGCGAAGTGAATGCGAGGAGGCCATAAAGAATGAAACAGGAGCAACTATTCGCACAATCCCTCTCACGGACGAAAAACTATTCTCAAGCTGCATATATTGTGCAAACACTGCGGCGAAGGTAACATACTTCGCCAAATCCTACTAGCCGCTCTAATACGCGCCTAGAGCTCATAACAACGTTTAAGCGCCGCACAAGCGGGTTTACGGTGGCGGATAAGATTTGACGAAGAAGAGAAAGTCCCGCGGACGAAGCAAGGGAGGAAAAGGGCGGAGCGAGATGATCCAGTGCAACCACTGCGGTAGGCCAGTTCCAAGAGACAAGGCCAAACGTGACACTCAATGGATCTCGTTGGTGGACGCGTCGCTTGCACGTGAACTTCGCTCCAAGGGAACGTACATCGCACGTCAGCGCGTGGTCAAGTTCTATTGTGTCTCCTGCGCGGTACACTTCGGACTTTCGAAGGTAAGATCTAGGGACGAAAGACACTTTTACTAATTCGAGGAAGATGCTAGAATCAGCCGACGGTTATCCTATAAGGTGCTAGTACCGAAGTCAAGTCTTCAGAATCGAATTTGTCGAACGCGGTGCGGCGTGTAATCTGGTGGGTCTTCGCCGGGAATAGGGGCGCCCCAAACCGCGCCCGTCTAGTCGTCTGCCTAAAGGAGAAGCCTATGAATGCGAACCAGCTGGCACAAAAGCTAGGGATGGATTACAAAACAATCCGCCACCACTTAGGAGCCTTAGCTAAGAATCGGCTTGTAATAGAAGCGGGGGAGGGCTACGGGGCTATGTATTTCATCTCACCCGAACTCGAACAGAACTACGATGAGTTCCTTGGGATTTTGGAGAAAATCAGGCAACAATAATTGGAAGCCATCGATTCCTTCAGGTAGGCTTTGATTCGGGATGATGTCGGGTCTCAAAGAGTATAGGCAAGGAACGTTCCATAAACGAGTAGCGTATGGCCTTAGGGACCGGAAGCTCATGCTCGTCGCAAGGGGAATTCTGAAGGGTTTCAAGGTTCGGTGCAGAACTGAGAACGCGGCCAACAACCTGGCTTACTCACTACGAATTAGGGCGACGCGAATCGGAGAGGAAGATTACGCCAGGTTCGGCATGAAGGTCAGGGTGGAGGGCAGCAAAGTCTTCGTCCTCGGAACCCCCAAACACAGGACACGCTAACCCTCCATGAAGTTTCGGCAGACATGAAAACTGTTAAATGCTTTCCGCGAGTTGCTTACTTTGACCCACAATGAAGTTCATGATAGAATTCAATCCGCCTGTTGATTTCAAGAACGAATTCGAGAACCGTCCCGATATGCAGAAGAAGGTTGGAGCAGCAATGCAAGCCATCAAACCTGTCGCGGGCTGGTTCACATACCGCTACGGCTTCATAATAGTCGAAGCCAACACCACAGAGGAGCTTACCCGAAAAGTTGCGCCAATTCTCCATCTCTTCAAGGTAGACGCCAAGGTCTCACCCGCGATCCCACTAGAGGAGTTTCCAAAGCTCGTTGCAACCCTTGGGGAAGAAGCAAAGAAGTACGAGTAACCCCTCGAACCGTCTGCTGGTCTCTTCGGGACAGCGTGAGCCGACCGCTGGCGTAGAGACGGCTGGCCATTGAACTTGACCGAAATTCATAAACCACTAACCACACCTCATGTTAGTTGGCGTGATTCTTGCCTGGCAATCTATGGTTGAGCGATTACGAGGCACGAGAGGACACGTGCCCCTTCCTTCAGAAGGTTTGCTTAGAGTGCGAATTCGCCGAACGCCTCGCACTCACCGGCGTGCCCGTCGACTGCAAACGAGGCCACATTGAGAAAGTCAAATCGCTCTGGTACTATATGTTCAAGGGATACAAGCGATAAAAGCGACCGTCTTCGACATAGGAACGTAGGGCAACGGTACCTCTACGGTTGAAAGGCAACAAGCTTGCTTTCGGAACTTTTCGGTAGACGGTTGGTAAGGGTCTATCAAACCGAGGGTAGAGAGTAGTTTCGCTTCTGGGGACTAATCGGTCAAGAGTTGGGATGCCAGGGATTGAACCCATTCGGTAAGTTTGAAGCCTGCTATGGTCTGCGTATTAGTTTTTCGAAAGTTATCACTCAATCCCTGTGCGAATCTTAGCTTAGGGTAGCGTTACCGAACGGAGAAAGGCATTTAAACACTAATTGGGTTTCTTTGGCTGAACCAAAATGAGCAGTAAAGTGAAATCGTATCTTGCAATCCTGATGGGCATAGTAATCATCGTAATGGACATATTCTGGCTAGTCTACCCGGTCAGCGGCTTTTACAGCTACCAAGCATTGCCTTGGCTGGCCGCAGGCATCGTAATCCTAATCGCCAGCATAGTCTGGATAGTCCTCGACTTCAGCCTCATGGAAAAGTAGCCGCCCGTCATCCTAGAAGGAAGCGCTGCCCCGAGCGGGCATCAACTCAATCCACTGACGACTCGATTAGGTGCGCTTGGAAATCGCTCATCTGCCCCAAGAGCTGAAAACTCACCGGTCTGCCTTGCTCATCCATTACCAGTGCCGCCTCGTAGGAACCGTTTCTTCTGTTGTCTTTTATCGTGTACACGCGTAAGACTTTGCTATTACCTTCTTTATTCTCGATGTCGTCCTTCCTTTCAGCACTCACCTTGGCTTCGATGATTTCGAACTCTGGGTCCACCTCGAATCTTATCATGTGAAATTCGGTCTTTTGTCTGACCTCAAGCGAGCTAATCCTATTGTTGATGGCAACATACGTTGAGACTAGAGGGCACCCAAGGGCGGTATCCTCTGCGACATTCTTTTCCAAATGAATCTCTGACTGTCCCGGCATTTTCACTGTTATCTCAATGGTTCGCATGTCTCTTCGTAGCATTTCCGCCCTTCCCTTCCCTTCTAACCGATCGCTTTGGAATATGAGTGATTCACGCCCAGGTTGATCACCTAACTCTAATCGCATTGAGAAAAGGTCGAGACGTGGTGGGGCGTTTGTCATACTTCGCGAAAAAATCACCAGTCGACCATTCGCCTTCTTCTCGAAAATTAACCGTTCTTCTCCGATGATTGTGTTTGAGAGCCTCGTTTGATATCGTCCGGCAATGATACGCCGTCCTTCGCTCAGCAGAGGAGGCATACTCCCAAGCTTCTTCTCTGTCATTGGATAGGTCGTCACGAGTTCATCCAGCATGTTTTGGAGTTGCACTTGACTGGACCATCGACCTCGCACCATGATTCCTAAGCGACGCGAGATGTTAGAGACGTCTTCCAAAGGGTTGCCTTCCAATAGAATTAAATCAGCTCTCTTGCCGACTTCTATCGTTCCGAATTCCTGTGTCGCGTTCAGGAACTGAGCAGCGTCGGCAGTGCCAGCCTTTATTGCTTCATAAGGTGTGAGTCCAGCCTGAACGAGGTTTCGGAGCTCGTTATGGATTGAAAATCCTTGAACCACGAACGGGTTCGGTGTATCCGTGCCTAGCAGAATATGAGCTCCTGCGTCATGCAGTGCCTTCGTAAGTTTCTGTCTTAGCCTGTCTCCTTTTCTTACTCTCTCAAAGTCTGACGCTGTCATTGTCTTCAGGCGGAAGTCTTTAGAAGGGTCCCAACTTGCAAGGTCCAGGGGTGAAGCGTATTTCATCTCCGGTCGTTGAAGTACCTGACGAGCTTCCTGAATTGGGATGAAATTTTGGTACACTACTAGAGTCACGCAGTTCCAGGTTCCCGCTCGAATCGTGTCCGTTACAACCTGTGAAATCTTGTCTTCGTCTATGTAATCAAGCGCTGCATATCGAGACTCGGGATCCAGTTTACTCTTGAATGGCGAGTCATCTGCTTCGGTGGCATCAAAATATCCTGTGAGGTGCTCGATTGAATTTTGCCCTGCTTTAAGGGCGTGATCTAATCCAACTTTTGTCGGTATGTGGCCAGCTACGGGCATTCCATACTTCTTCGCAGCAGCTATGATTGCATCGTAAACCTCTACGGATAAACCGTTGTACACTTTGATGAAATCGTATCCAGCATTCTTCTCCCGCGCAACCTCTTCTTCAGCTTCCTTAGCGGTCTCGATTACTTTTGAATCGTTCCAGATAGGTGGTTTCCCATCGAGCAACGGTCCTGCCGTGTATATCGTTGGCCCTAGTAGTTGCCCTTGCGCGATCATGTCGCGCCAGACCAGCTGACGACTGGTCCCCCACATGTTCCGTATTGTCGTGACGCCGTTGGCGAGGAAGAGGAGTAGAGCACCTTCACTCCATTGATGGACATGCATATCCGCAAGTCCGGGCAGAAGGTATCGGTTCCTACCATCTATTCGATGCGCGCCATCGGGAATCCTGGTGCCCTCAGTTTCGCCAATACATGCGATACGCCCATCTGAAACTGTAACTGTTTGGTTCTTCAACACTCCATTCCGATTCATTGGGACTAAGTTTACGCCAACAAATGCGGTTCTTCTGACCTCAGGCATCCGACATCATTCTAGAAGGAATGTTTTGCGTCCATTCTTAACGAATCTCCTAACGAACATAGTTGGATTAAGGTGCGCGGTTACCAACTAGAAGAAACGTTTACGCTGGATGGTTGGTGAGAGGCGAGCGAAGCGAGGAGGTTGGTATGCTGGTGCGGGCAGGCAAATTTGAACCGTCGTCGTTCGTAAAAGTGTGTGTGCGCACCAAAGGTAGCACACACATCGTTAACAGCGTAGTGGCATCTTCGTAGGAACGCGTCTTTGCTGTATGGTTGAACTCCTATTGTCCCAATCGACTAACTATGATCCTCATATCTTTACAGATCTCACAGTACTTGGTTGGACCATAGTAGGAAGTGGAGATGGTAGCGAGATGACCGCAATCTAACGTCACAAGGCATTTCGCTCTACTCAGTTAGTCACCCTCCTTGACAGGATCACGTGTAGGTCCGTGACTCTTTTTTTGCTCCTCCTACAGATGCTGATTATGATTATCTTAACGCCAGTGAGGGTAAGTTACGTAGAATCCTCGTCCACTGGTCGGTGTGGACCATTCTACTTTGAGGCCTTTCTTCTGCGGAATGTAAACCACATCTCCCGCTTGAACTTCAGTAGTCTTTCCTCCTTCTTTTAGGATAAATGAACCTTCAGTGCAGTAGATGACGGCACAATCGTTGTCGTAATCGAACTCAGTGGGTTCTGATTTCTTGATTTCAATTACCCCAGCAGTAAACGGCGCATTCTGCTTTCTGTCAACAACATCGACGAGCTTCAGGTCCGTCGCGCCAGCCTCAAATTTCTCAGGCACTATCAAGGATTTCTTGACTTGAACGATTGACATGGTAACCGCGAGTGAGGCCGCCTGCAGATTACTTAAAGCTTTACAACTCGTGGCCTGCCCTTCGACGACCTTTTCTGATTTTAAGAAGCCAAACTGGTAGTTTCGTGTGTGTGTGCGCGCACCATTAGAACCACACACTAGGAAAGACGCTTGATCATCGAACGGGCTTTCACATTAGTTCAAGCCCTAAAGGGGTCCTCAAAAAAGAGGATAGGTTTGTGAAGATCAGGGGTGGTTGCGCTGGTGTTATTCATGTTAGACGTTTCTGCTTAGCTGCATTGTTTGTGGTAGCTCTTCTTCATCAGGAAGCCTTTCTTAACCTCTTGCCCTGAAGGAATCTCCTTCCCACATTTGGCACAGTTTACCATTACAATACCTCGGGGGTGCCGGTGCTGTCACACTGTATTAAATCGTTCCGGTAAGCTTGTCCTATCGAGAGTGAACCCCGACCACAAGTATCCGGACGATTCCAAATTTGTAATTCATTATGAATTCGGTGTAGGTTTTCCGCTCCTTTTCTTGTGACGATACCAGTCGAGGTCTCTTTCATAAGTTGCGTTTGGAAGCATCCTCTTCCATAGATCAGAAATCTTAGCGTCCACTTGGCGGTAGTACTCGTCCCCTACCCAAAGAAGCTCACGTATTCCTTCCACATCGCAGTGAGGATTCCACGCCTTGTATGCCTTTAGTGTTTGATTGATTATCATGCCGCGTGCATTGTATCGGTCCGTCATCAATTTCCTCACGCCTGCCTTTACCAGTCGACTAAGCCCC